>Ga0256842_1000677_pt1 | contig 29682 bp, 34 predicted proteins | sample 4559240metaG_FD_185973 | JGI IMG/M metagenome (GOLD analysis project Ga0256842, IMG submission 185973) | Hydrothermal vent microbial communities from Guaymas Basin, Mexico - 4559-240 | ecosystem: Environmental > Aquatic > Marine > Hydrothermal vents | place: Mexico: Guaymas Basin | collected... | reverse complement strand
ATTATATCTCCATCTAAAAAACTCGCTTTACTTGTATAACTTTCCTCTGTTTCTACAAAGTTAATACCTTTTTCTTCAAGTTTATATTTTAATTTTCTTTTAAATGAATCATATGGAATACTTACAAAATTTTGATTATTTACTTTTCCGATATTACTACTTTGTTTGTTATTTCCTAAAACAACAGTATCTATATCGTTTTTAATGCAATAATCTAAAATATAATGACTCGATTTATGCATAAAGTCATTCATTTTATTTTGTCTTTTTAGTGCGTGTCTATTTAATTCTTTTGATAAATATTTACCTTGTCCTTTTTGAAGACCATTTCTTAAAATCGAAGTTAAATATGCTTTTCGCTTATTATAATATTGATTTATTGATTTTATTATTTTGCCGTTAATAATGAAAGGTTTTAATCTAGCATTATTTGTTATGGTTACAAAATTATCAACTCCAATATCTAATCCTATTATATTATTAGGTTCTTTTTTAATAATTTCTTTATCTGGTATTTCTAAGACTACTTCTATAGTAAATATATTAATTACATTTTTAGTTTTAGGAAATTTAAGATATTTCTTAGAAGCTTTAAAAAAACTTTTATAGGCTTCATTAACTTCTTTCATCATCTGTTGATTTACATGTGCGGCTAGTGCATAATAATCTTTATTTTTAAAATACTTAAATACGCCGTCTAACAAGTTATAGTTTAAAAATGATTTTTTATCTTTATTGAAATTTTCTTTGTCTTTAAATGTTAAATATTCATTTATGTTATAATAAGAACTTTTGTTCTTGTTATAACATAAACTCTTGAGATAAGCAAACATATAAGCGTTTAAAGACTAACAATTCATCTCCAACCTACATAAATTTAGAGGATGGAGTATTCTTGCTGAAGCTGATAAAAACAAATTAATTTTTTTCTAAGCAAAAGTTTTTCGTTTATAATTCACTAGTTTACAAAAATCTATAAAACATTTTTTTAGGTTATTTATTTTCTGATTCTTGCAATTTTTGCTTTATTAGCACGTATCAATACCTTAGGATCTATCTTTATTAACGAATGGTCTGTTCCACCTCCAGTATAAATTAAATTTTTTTCTATAACTTTATCATCTACAAGAAATATTGCTTCATACCCAAAAGATGGAACTCCTCCAATAGGGTAACCTGTCTTCTCCAAAATGAATTCTGGATTTGCAGTTACAGGACGATCAATTTGCAATACTTTTGCTACTCGCTTGGTAGAAACACGGTCTTCGCCTTTTACAATGGCTACAATCAACTTTTTTTCAGAAGATATCAAACAAATATTCTTAACAATATCCTCAGATTTAGCCGATGCAGCTTTGGCAGCTTCTTCAACAGAATGAGTGGAACTTTTGAATATTAGGTGCTCCGCATTAATTTGATTATCAATAATATATGTATTCAACTTTTCATATCCGTTCATTTTACCCTCCATTTTTTCTATTCCAAAATATAAAATTGAGCATTCTAAGAGTAATGACGTAAAATTAATAATTTGCATAAATAGGGATAATTCTTTACCAGCACTTGAATTTAAAGTACCATAAAATCATCAATATTTATGTTTTTACGTAATTAAAATTCAAATACTAGACAATAAAAATTATCTCCTAATATAAATTTTTCTATAAATTTTAAACCATTACTATTGCACATTTCTTCTGTATATTCTTCAGATATTCTATGACTAATCGGTGGTCCCGTTGGTGTTTTTCTTTTATGAAACTCTATAATCATAAGTCTTCCTTTTTTCTTTAAAATTCTCTTTATCTCGCTTATCGTAAATTCTTTATTTTCTAACTCATGCAGTACAGTTACCATTATAACCATATCACAAGTATTACTATCTAATGGCAGTATAGCAGAATCTACCTTCTCAACATTGAGATTTTTAATATTTTGGTCAGTTATTCTGCTTTTTAGTAGCTCAATCATATCATCTGATATTTCAATGGCATAAATATCATTGCTACTAATTTCAGTAGCTGGAAAAGAAAATATGCCTGTGCCTGCACCTATATCACACAGTATCATATTCTCTTTAAAACCTGCTTTTATTAATGTATCTTTTGGGTTAAGTTCTGCTATCCTTTTTTGACTTTCAAATTTATTAATTCTATTACCCTTCATCTAACTCTTATCCCCCTTAGTTTATATTGAACAAAACCGTTCTGCGATAGGTGAGCCTTAAAACATATCACGGAGTTTTTTTATGTACATAATAGTATCCTTTTATTGATAATGTTATATTGTTAATCACCATAAAATAGCAATAAACATAGCAACAGAGGTGATACTATCATGGCTATTCTATCATTTATACGTAACTTTAACAATTATATATTTTTTATTTTACACGCTAAGGGTCCTCCTTTATTCTTATTTGATTTTATACTATGAACTCATTTGAAAATATAAGGAAGATTTACATGAATAATTTTAATTTTGAACCATATTTAACTAAATTCAATCAGTTTTTAGAACTTCGTGATTTAACTGAAAACACTGCAAAAAGTTACAATTCTTTTTTAATGCAATACTTTTATTATATCGATTCCACTTTAGGTAAATCACCTGAAAATGTAACTCATGATGAAATAAAAATCTATCTTATATATCTGAAAAACATTAGAAAACTTGCCGCTACAAGCATTAATGCTCATAATTCTCAATTAAGTCCTTTAGTAATAAAAAAAAATCAAAAAAATCCTTAAAAGTATTTGCATATCCGTATAATGAGTGTATAATAATTTAGTTAAGGTATTTACTAGAATGTGATTAAATAATACATATAGATATAAAATTTCTAAGGAGTGAAGTAGATGATTAATGTTACAGATGTAAGTCTTCAATTTGGAGACCAAAAATTATTTAAAGATGTAAATGTTAAATTTGTAAATGAGAATTGCTATGGTATAATAGGTGCAAATGGTGCTGGAAAATCAACATTTATAAAAGTTTTATCGGGAGCTATTGAACCTAATTCAGGAAATGTTTCAATGCCACCAAATGAAAGAATGGCAGTACTTGAACAGGACCATTTTAAGTATGATGAATATGAAGTTCTTCAAACGGTTATTCAAGGGCATAAAAGACTTGTTGAAATTATGGCTGAAAAAGATGCTCTTTATATGAAAGAAGATTTTACTGAAGAAGATGGTATGCACGCCGCTGAATTAGAAGGTGAATTTGAAGATTTAGACGGTTGGGATGCTGAAATAAATGCAGAAAAAATGCTTGTTGGTCTTGGAATTACAAAAGATATGCACTCAAAAAAAATGTCTGAATTACAGGGTGGAGAGAAAGTAAAAGTTCTTCTTGCACAAGCTTTATTTGGAAATCCTGATAACTTGCTTTTAGATGAGCCTACAAACCATTTAGATTTTAAAGCTATTACATGGTTAGAGGAATTTCTTCTAACTTATCATAAAACGGTTCTTGTTGTATCGCATGATAGACATTTCTTGAACAAAGTGTGTACGCATATGTTAGATATTGATTTTGGGAAAGTAAAATTATTTGTTGGAAATTATGATTTCTGGGAAGAGTCTTCTCAATTAGCAACAAAATTAATGGGTGACCAGAATAAGAAAAAAGAAGAAAAAATTAAAGAATTACAAGCATTTATTGCAAGATTTAGTTCAAACGCTTCTAAAGCAAAACAAGCTACTTCTAGAAAAAAATTATTAGATAAAATTACTTTAGATGATATTCAACCTTCTTCAAGAAAATATCCGTTTGTAGGTTTTACTCCTGAAAGAGAAGCTGGAAAAGATATTTTAGTTGTTGAAGGAATTTCGAAAACAATTGATGGTGAAAAAGTTCTTGATAATGTTAGCTTTATTATTAATAAAGCTGATAAAGTAGTTTTATTATCAAGAAATCCAATTGCTAGAACAACTTTATTAAAAATATTAATGGGTGAAATAGAAGCGGATGAAGGAACTTTTAAATGGGGAGTCACTATAACTAAAGATTATCTTCCAAATGATAATGCTGAGTATTTTAAGGATAGTGAATATAATTTGATTGATTGGTTAAGACAATATTCGCCTCATGAAAAAGATCAAACATTTATTAGAGGTTTCCTTGGAAAAATGTTGTTTTCTGGAGAGGAAGCACTTAAAAGTGTTAGTGTTTTATCTGGTGGAGAAAAAGTCAGATGTATGTTTTCAAAATTAATGTTATCTGGTGCCAATGTATTACTTCTTGATGAACCTACAAATCACTTGGATCTTGAATCAATAAAATCAGTAAATAATGGATTAATTGCATTTACTGGTACAATGTTATTTACGTCTCATGACCATAGATTTATTGAAACTATTGCAAATAGAGTAATTGAAATAACACCAAATGGTACTTTTGATAAAGTAATTACATTTGATGAATTCTTATCAGATAAGGAAATTCAATTAACAATTGAAAATATGTATAAGTAATATTATGACCTACAACTTATGTTGTAGGTTTTTTGGTATTGTTAATAAAATTTGGGTATATTTTGCTTGAGGGGGTGTATTATGGATATCGAAAAATTACAGTATTTATTAACTCAAGATGAAGGGCCTAAACTAGATTTTAAATTAGATTTAGATATGGATCTACATAGTACAAGAAATGAATTGTCAAAAGATGTAATTGCTTTAGCAAATGCACAAGGTGGTAGAGGTTATTTAATATATGGTATTGAAGACAAAACTAAGATTGTAAAAGGTGTAGACAAAGAGAAGTTTGGAGAAGAAAGAATTCAACAAATTATTAGTTTAACGGTTGATCCGCCTATTAATATTAGAGTTGAAAATTTTAAAATAGAAAATAAAGATATTGTCACAATTACAGTGTTTAAAAGTCATAAAAGACCACATCAAAGCAGACAAACAGGAGCTTTTTATATTAGAAGAGGATCAACTACTGATACTGCTAGAATAGATGAAATTGCTTCGCTTTTTCAAAAAAGTAATTTAATTGGAAACGAAAAATTACCTCTTTACAACATAGAAATTAGTGTGCTTAATTTTAACTTAATAAATGAGTATCTTGAAAAAATAAATATTCAAAATCAATCTCATAATTTAGAATTATTATCAAATCTTGGAATAATTAGTTATGATATGGAATCAAAAGCTTATAGTCCTACTATAGGTGGATTATTGTTTTTTTGTGATTTACCTCAAAATTATTTAAGCTATGTTGGAATAAAATTTATAAACAGAATTAACGGTGCAAATGAAATAATAAATTTAAAAGGGAATTTAATTAATCTTTTCACGAATACAATTATGCTTATAAAGGAGAGAGTGGATTTTTTAGTTATTGATGGAATAGTTGAAGCGGTTGGAAATGCAATAATACATCGTGACTATTTCGATAGTACTAGAGAAATAGTAATTTATTTGTCAGATGATAAAATTATAATAAGTAATCCGGGTTCTTCAATTGAAAATATAAAATTTAAAGATATTATAAAAGAAAAAAATCATATGAGAAGAAATTTTTGGCTTTACAAAACTTTTTTGACTATAGATGATGATAATTATCTTTTAGAAAATTTTAATGGGCTTAAATTCATTAAAGAGTCCTATGAAGATATTGCAAATGTAGCTTTTGTGTCTTCAAGAAATCATAATCTTTTTAAAGTTGTTATAGAAAAAATGAAATAGAAAAAAATAAAGAATGATAAATAGAAAAAAATAAAGAATGATATCTTGCATAATTAACATTTTTACTATAGTATAATATGTTGTTGGATAAATGTTTGGAGTTATTATGAAAAATATTATTTTTATTTCTGAAAATTTAAATGAAGAATTTTATAAGTATATTGAAAAATATAATTATGAAATAGTGAAAATTAATAAATCAACTAATACTTATGAAGGCATATCAAGTCACCCTGATATATTTGTTTTTTCGACTGATAAAAAAATAATTGTTGATGAATCTATTTATTTAAATTTAAAAAATAAATTTGGAGATTTAATTATAAAAGGTGAAAGTAAAGTTAGTAATAAATATCCTAATGATATCTTTTATAATGTTGCAAAAGTTGGTGAATTTGCAATTCATAATGTAAAATATACAGATAAAAAAATAATTGATTATACAAATTTTAAATGGATTAATGTTAATCAAGGATATTCAAAATGTAATATATTAGTTGTTGATGACAATTCAATAATTACGTCTGATAAAGGAATTTATAAAGAAGTTATAAAAGAAGGGATTGATGTACTTTTAATTAAACCAGGGCATATAACTTTAAAAGGGCTTGATTATGGTTTTATTGGAGGAACAGCTGTTAGAATTAATAATGAGATTATTTTTTATGGAGATATAGAAAAACATCCGGACTACAACAAAATTAGTGAATTTATAAAGATAAGGAATTTAACTATTAAAAGTTTTCAATTTGAACTTGAAGATATTGGTTCCTGTATTAAATTTAAAAGAAATTAACGAGGTGAATGATGTTATTAAAATTAAGTATTTTGGCTATAATAGGAGCATTTATTGGTTGGATGACAAATGTTTTTGCAATAAAATTATTATTTAGACCATTTAAACCAATTAACATTTTAGGCTTTAAGTTACAAGGTCTTATTCCTAAAAGAAGAGAAGAAATTGCAAAGAGTATAGGAGAAACCATTGATAAAGAATTAATTTCTTTTAGAGAGATAATTGACGGATTTATTGAAGAACTTGATAAAACTGAAATTAAAAAAATGATTTCAGATAAAATTAAAGAAATAATTAAAGATAAACTTCCGCCTTTGATTCCTGTAAATTTCGTTATGTCTTTTGTAGAGGATGTAATTGAATCGCAAGGCGATGGTTTAATTGATGAAATTACTGAAAAAATGGTAGAAAAAGCAACAACAACTATTAAAATTGATAAAATAATTGAAGAAAATATTAATAAGTTTGATTTAGAAAAAATTGAATTAATTATAATAAATTTAGCTAAAACAGAACTTAAACATATTGAGTATTTAGGTGGTGTTATTGGATTTTTAATTGGTATTGTACAAGGTCTTATTATTTTAAATATTTAATGAATTGGATGTATGTTAAATAGTTGAAGTAATTAAATGAAAATTTGACTTTAAAATATTAAGATGTTAAGATGTATTTAATTTAATATATGTTTGAGGTGCTCAGAATTTTGAGATAATAGGGAAACCGGATATTAACCGGTGCAGCCCCCGCTACTGTAAGTATTTGATAACTTTTATAAAAGCCACTGTGAAAATGGGAAGGCGTAAAAGTTGAATATAGCCAGGAAACCTGCCTAAAACAATAGAAAGCGATTTCGGGCGGAAATCAGAATTATTTTATTATTGTAATTGTTTAGTAGACCCGGTTGGGTCTTTTTTTATTAGGAGGAAAAAATGTTTGAAAAAAATCCGGAATCAATTGAGGAGAAAAGTTTTAAAATAATAGGAGAAGAACTAGAAGCGGATGGAGTTTTATTAGATAAAAAAGAAGAGAGTATAATAAAAAGAGTTATTCATACTACAGCCGATTTTGAATATGCAAAACTATTAAAATTTCATGATAAAGCTATAGAGAATGGTATAAGTGCAATTAAAAGGGGAGAAAAAATATATTGTGATACTAGGATGATTCAATATGGGTTAGTTAGTAAAAGAATCGGTTGTGAATTAGTGAATTATGTACATGATGAAGATGTATATAAAATGGCAAAAGAAAAAGGAATAACCAGATCTATGGCTGCAATAGAAAAAGCAGTAGATGAAGATATTAAGGTGTTTGCTATAGGAAATGCGCCTACAGCGCTTTATAAAATAAAAGAATATATTGAATCAGGTAAACTTAATCCTGAATTAATTATTGCAGTACCAGTAGGATTTGTTGGTGCAGCTGAATCAAAAGAAGAGATTATGAATATGGATGTTCCATATATAGCGACTAAAGGCAGAAAAGGTGGATCACCAATTGCTGTTGCTATAATAAATGCATTATTCAAAATATAAAGTGGTTTGATAATATGGAAAAATATGTTGTTAAAAATGGCAAAAAACTTAAATATGGATACACTACTGGTACATGTGCTACAGCAGCTACAAAAGCAGCTATAAAAATGTTAATAACAAATAATAGATATGAAGTGGTTAAAGTAATGACACCAAAGGGATGGGAGCTAATTTTAGATGTTGAGGATATTCAAATTGGTGAAGATTTTGTAAAATGTGCAATTAGAAAAGATTCTGGTGATGATCCGGATATTACAAATGGAATTCTAATATATTCTAAAGTTAAATTTTCAAATGAAAACAAGATTTTTGGTGGAAAGGGAGTTGGATTTGTAACAAAAGATGGTCTTCCTATTGAAAAAGGTAATTTTGCAATCAATCCTGTACCTTTAAAAATGATAAATAATGTATTGAAAGAATTTGATAAATTTAAATTTTCAGTAGAAATTATAATTCCAAAAGGGAAAGAACTTGCTAAAAAAACATTTAATCCAAAATTAGGAATAGTTGGTGGTATTTCAGTGTTAGGAACATCTGGAATAGTTGAACCTATGAGTAATACAGCTTTAAAAGATTCAATAGCTATAGAACTTAATCAAATGAAAAATAAGATTGGTGATTCAATAATATTTACTCCTGGAAATTATGGACGAGATTATTTATTAGAAAACAATGTTAATGATGATTATATTATTAAAATTAGTAATTATGTGGGATTTATGTTAGATAAAGCAATTGAAATGAATGTGAAAAATATTTTATTAGTAGGTCATATTGGAAAATTAATAAAAATTGCTGGCGGAAATTTTAATACTCATTCAAGAGTGACTGATTCAAGAATGGAAATATTAACTGCATATGCTGCATTAGAAGGTGTAAAGAAAAAAACATTAAAGAATATTTTCAGTTCAATAACGACTGATTTGGCAATAAATTATTTATTACCAGAAATAGATAGAAATAATTTTTTTAATAAAATAGCTGAAGTGATTAAAAATAAAACAGAAAAATATACATATGATCAATTAAATGTTGAAGTTTTAATATTTTCAAATAAACATGGAGTATTAGGAAAATCAAAACAATATGATATTTTATTAGAGGAGTTTTATGAATAAAATTCAAATAATTGGAATAGGGCCAGGGCATAGTGATTATATTTTACCTATTGCTACTAAAAAAATTAAAGAAATGGATATTATTATATCGGGTAAGAGAAATGTAGAGTTTTTAGATATTAAAAATAAAGAAGTATATTTAATAACAGCTGATTTTCATTCGTTAATTAAATATATTAAAGAAAATATATCTAAAAAGATAGGTATTATTGTTTCAGGAGATCCAGCATTTTATAGCATGCTTAAATTTATTAAAAGAAATTTTAAAGAAAACGAATATGAAGTTATTGCTGGAATAAGCTCATTAACATATTTTTTTAATAAAATTAAGAAAAGTTATGAAAAAAGTTATTTTGTTTCAATTCATGGTAGAGATGAAGAATTTATTAATAAAATTACAAGTCATAGATATGTAGGATTATTAACTGATAATATTAATTCACCAAAATATATAGCTGAGGAATTAATTATTCATAACATGAATTATAAAATGTATATAGGTGAAAATTTATCTTATAGTAACGAAAAAATTTATAGTGGATATCCAGAAGATATTGTGAAATTAAGTAGTTTTGAAATGTCAGTGGTGGTGATTGAAAATGAAAATTATAAAAGATAGTGATTTCTTACGTGAAAAAGTTCCTATGACAAAAGAAGAAATAAGAACAATTTCTATGTCTAAACTTGAATTGAATGATAAGGATATAGTATTAGATATTGGTGGTGGAACAGGTGCAATGGCTATTTCAATGGCTATTAATATTCCTAATGGAAAAGTAACTACTATTGAGAAAAAAAATGAAGCAATTGACCTTATATATAAAAACAAAGAAAAAATTAAAGTTAATAATTTGCAAATTATTAAAGGACTAGCGCCAAATGATTTAGATAAATCCAAAATAAATAAAGTTTTTATTGGTGGGACATTTGGAAAGATGAAAGAGATATTTGACTATTTAGATGAATATTTAATAAAAGATGGCATAGTTGTTTTAAATTTTATAACAATTGAAAATATTTATTTAGCTACTCAAGAACTTAAAAAAAGAAAATATAAGGAAATAGAAATAATACAGGCAACTATAAGTAAAGGTAATTTAATAAATGATTTAACATTAATGAAAACAAATAATTCAATAACAATTATTAAAGGGGTAAAAAATGGATAATGCTTTTTATGGAGTTGGAGTAGGACCTGGAGATAAAGAATTAGTAACTTTAAAAGCTATAAATATTATTAAAAATGCTGATATTATTTTTAAACCGGTAAAAAAAGAAGGAGCATTTTCAGTAGCTTTTGATATTATTGAAGAATATATTGATAAACAGGAAATAATTGAACTTATTTTTCCAATGGTAAATGATCAAGAAATAAGAAAAAATTATCATTTAAAAAATGTAGATATCATTAAGGATTATTATAGTAAAGGAAAGAATTGTGTTTTTGTAACTATTGGAGATCCAACTGTATATGCAACTTATATGTATCTTGTTAAAGAATTAAAACAACATGATATTAAAATTATTACAATTCCTGGAATTACATCTTTTACTAACATTTTAAGTATAATAAATGAACCGATTGCTCTAGATAATGAATCTTTTGGTGTTTATCCAATGGATAAAGATGAAGATAAAATTAATCAAATGATAGAAAGCCATAATAATATTGTATTTATGAAAGTATATAGGAATAGAGAGTTTTTATATAAAATATTAAAAAAACGAGGTTTTGAAAATAAAATTGTTATTGCATCAAATATTGGAAAAGAAAATGAAGAGATTTCCTATAATATTGAAGAATTATTAAATGAAAAGTTATCATATTTTACAACGGTAATTTTAAAAAAGGATGGTTTTAATGAATAAAGTTTTTTTTGTAGGTGCAGGTCCAGGTGATGTAGAGTTAATTACAGTAAAAGGTAAAAGATTAATTGAAAATGCAGATAAAATTATTTATGCAGGTTCTTTAGTTAATAAGGAGTTACTTAAGTTTTCTAAAAAAGAATGTGTACATTTTAATAGTGCGTCAATGACACTTGAAGAGGTAATAGAAGAAATAATTAGTTCTTTTAATAATGATGAATTAGTTGTTAGATTGCATACTGGCGATCCTAGTATTTACGGAGCAATTAGAGAACAAATGGATTTACTTGAAAAAGAAAATATTGAATTTGAAGTAGTTCCAGGAGTAAGTTCATTTGTTGCAGCAGCAGCAAGTATAAAAAAAGAATTTACTTTACCATCTGTAAGTCAAACTGTAATTTTAACAAGAGTGGAAGGTAGAACTAAAGTACCTAAATTAGAAGCTTTAGAAAAATTAGCTAGCCATAAAGCTTCAATGGCAATTTTCTTATCAGTACAAATGATAGATAAAGTTGTAGAAAAGTTAATGTTACATTATAGCAAAGATACAAAAATAGCTGTAATACAAAAAGCAAGTTGGCCTGATGAAGAAATTGTAATTGGAACGTTAGAAAACATTTCTAAAAAAGTAAATGAAAAAAACATTACTAAAACAGCTCAAATTCTTGTTGGAGACTTTTTAGGTGATGAATATGAGCTTTCAAAACTATATGATAAAAGTTTTTCTCATGAATATAGGAAAGCTACTCAATGAGAAAATGTATCATATCGATTACTAAAGGTGGATATGAATTAAGTGAGATTATTAAATCTAAAGATAGTAGTTATAAAATATTTACTTTAAAAAAATTAACAAATAAAAAAGAAGAAGAAATTATAAAATTAAAGGATTTTATAAATGAAAATTTTAATAAATATGATTTAATTGTTTTTATTATGGCTTCAGGAATAGTTATAAGATTGATTAAAGATTTGATAGTTAATAAAAAATTAGATCCAGCTATTATTGTTATGGATCAAAAAGGGAAAAATATAATTTCGCTTTTATCAGGTCATTTAGGGAAAGCTAATGAATATACATTTGAAATAGCTAAATTATTAAATTCAAATCCTGTAATAACTACTGCTTCTGATACTATTGAAACAATTAGTGTAGATATTTTTGCAAAAATGAATAATTTGGAATTAGTTGATTATAATGCAGCAACAAAAGTGACTGCGCATATTGTTAATGGTAATAAAGTAAATATTAATTATAAATTAGCTGAGAATATAAAATTTAGTCAAAATAATAATGGTGTAGATGGTGTAATTACTATTACAAATATTGATAATGTTAATTTATATAAGAAGAATTTAGTTATTTCAATGGGATGCAGAAAAGGAAAGAAAACTTTTGAAATAGTTAAATTCATTTATGAAAGTTTGATTAAGAATAATTTAAGTATTTATTCAATAAACAAATTAGTTAGCATTGATATTAAAAAAAATGAAATCGGATTAATTGAAGCTGCTGATTTTTTTGGTGTTCCTTTTGAAACTATAAAAACAAAAGATATAGAAAAAATTGAAAATAGATTTAAAGGTAGTGATTTTGTTAAAAAATCTATTGGTGTTTCAGCTGTTAGTGAACCATGTGGATTTATCGGATCTAATGAAGGTGTGAAAGTTGTAGAGAAACATAAAAAAAATGGAATGACAATTTCAATTTGGCAAATGGAAAATACTGATGATGAAATGAGGTGAAAATGATTTTAGTATTAGGTGGTACTAAAGATAGTCGTGAAATTATTGAAATAATTTTATCGATGAACAAAGAAGTAATAGCTACCACAACTACAAAATATGGAAGCGAATTATTAATAAACAATAAAAATTTGATTAAAGTAAACAGAAAATTAAATCAAAATGAAATGTTAGAATTGATAAAGAAATATGAAATTTCAAAAGTTATTGATGCAACTCATCCTTATGCAAAAAATGTATCTGAAAACATTATGAAAGTTGTTAAAAAAATGAATATTTTATATTTAAGATATGAAAGAGAAAAAAGTCAACATTCTTTTTATAAAGAGTATGATTCATATGATGAAATAGTTGAGTTTCTATCAAAAGAAAATGGAAATGTTTTATTAACTATAGGAAGTAATAATTTAGAAAAATTTGATAAATTAAATAGTGATAGATTATTTGCTAGAATTTTGCCAACTTCAAATGTCATTAAAAAATGTGAAAAAATTGGGATAAAACCTAAAAATATTATTGCACTGCAAGGTCCGTTTACAATTGAATTTAATGAATTAATTATTAAAGAGAAAAATATTAAGTTTCTTGTTACAAAAGAAAGTGGAAAAGTTGGAGGATTTTATGAGAAAGTTCAAAGTTGCAAAAATTTAAAAATAGAATGTTTAGTTTTAAAAAGACCAAATATAGAGTATATGAATATTACATCAGATTATGATGACATAAGAAAATTTGTTAATAGAGATTAATAAGGTTATGTTAGATATTTAACAAATTATTTGATTAATGGAATAAATAATGCTATGATGTATTAGAAAATTAAATATGATTATTGGTGCTCTAAAGTAATAGAGATAATAGGGAAACCGGACATTAACCGGTGCAGCCCCCGCTACTGTAAGTATTCGATAACTTTTATAAAAGCCACTGTGAAAATGGGAAGGCATAAAAGTTGAATATAGCCAGGAAACCTGCCAAAAATCTAAAGAACAAGAATATTTCGGGTGGAAATAAGCTTCAATTTTTATTGAATATTATGAAACCCTTATGGGTTTCTTTTTTGTTGGGAGAATTATGAAAATAGCAGTTGTACAAATTGAAAATACTCTTTCTATAAAAAATAATTTTGAAACAATTAAAAATTTTATTATAAAAGCTTATGAAAATTCTTCAGATATTATTGTATTTCCTGAATCGGCCTTAACGGGATACACATCGGATATAGATGATGTTGTATATGTTAAATTAGATAATGAGTATTTAATTAAATTAGAAGAAATTTCTATTAGATATAATATTGAAATTTTTGTCGGAGCTAATTTAATGATAAATGATGAATTGTTTAATTCATATTTATATATTTATAAAAAACTTGAATATTATCATAAAACACATTTAGGCAAAAATGAAAAGGAAATATTTAATAATGGTAGTAATTTAAATTTATTTAAATCTAAAAATGCATTAATTGGTGTTGCAATTTGTATTGAAAGTCATATTCCAGAAATTTTTATAACACATAGATTAAATGGAGCAAAAATTATTATAACACCCTTTGCTTCACCTATTAGAGCGGGAGATAGAAAAGAAATTTGGCATAAGTATTTATTAGCTAGGGCATATGATAATGGTGTGTTTATTATTGCAAATAATTTGGTGGGTAAGGTTAATAAAATTATTTATTCTGGTGGATTACTTATTGCAGATCAAAATGGTGAAATATTAAAAGAACAATATAGCAATTATAAAGAAATTATGTTTTGCGAAATTAAAATTGATAATAAATATCAAGACGTAAATTTTAAGAAAAATTATATTGTTAGAAGAGAACCTAATTTATATAGGAGGATTTAAATGAGTGGAAAATTATATGTGGTAGGAATAGGTCCTGGGAATTATGAAGAGATGACTTTACACGTTTTAGAGGTTATTAAGAAAGCAGATGTAATAGTTGGATATAAAACATATATAGATTTATTAAAAGATAGTATGAAAAATAAAGAAATAATTGTTAATGGAATGAGAGGTGAAGTTGAAAGATGTAATAAGGGTATAGAAAAAGCTTTAGAGGGAAAAATTGTAGCTATTATTAGTTCGGGTGATCCAGGTGTTTATGCAATGGCTGGGCTTACACTTGAGATGATTTCAAAAAAAGAAATTGAAATTGAAGTTGAAATTATACCTGGTATTACTTCTGCTAATGCAGCAGCTGCATCATTAGGTGCTCCAATAATGCATGACCATGTATATATAAGTTTAAGTGATTTAATGATTGATTATGAATTAATAAAAAAAAGAATTAAGCTAGCAGCTGAAGGTGATTTTGTAATTTGTTTATTTAATCCTAAAAGTAAAGGAAGGCCTGATTATATTAGTGATGCAAGAGATATAATACTTAAATATAAATCTAAAGAAACTGTAGTAGGTATTGTTAATAAAGCTAAAAGAGAAGGTGAAAAAGTAATTATTACAACTTTAGAAAAAATGCTAAATTATAATATTGATATGACAACAATGGTCATTATAGGAAATTCAAATAGTTATAAATATAATGATTTAATGATTACACCAAGAGGATATAAGTTTTAATTAAATGATTAATTAATTGGAGGGAAAAATGAAAAAAGTAATGTTAGTAGTTATGATAGTGATAGCGTTTGCAATGGCCGGATGTAGTAATGACATATCTAGTGCTGAAAAAAATGAAGAAGTTACAAGTGCAGTTGAAAATAACAATATTGTTGTTGAAGATTCTAATGGTAGAGAAGTAGTATTTACTAAAAAACCGGAAAAGGTAATATCACTATATGCTTCTTTTGCGGATTTATGGTATGAGGCGGGTGGAGATTTAGTTGGTATATGTGATTCAAGAAGACTTCCTGAAAAAGCAGAAAATTTACCTAAAGTTGGAAAAATGTCTACTCCAAATATAGAAGCAATTTTAGCGCTTGAACCAGATTTAATGATTATGAGATCTGCATATGCAAAACAGGAAGAGTTATTATCAATATTTGAAGAAAATAATATTAATGTTGTATTTGTTAATTATAATAGTTTTGAAGAAATGATGAAAGTTTATGAAATGTTTTGTTTAATTAATGAAAATGAAAATATTTTTGAAGAAAAAGGTATTTCTATGAGAGAAGAAATTGGAGAAATTATAAAAAATAAAAATGATTTTACTTATCTTCAATTGTTTGCAACATCAAAAAATGTAAGTGCAAAAGATGGTAATATTACATCTGATATTATTAATGATTTTGGTGGTATTAATATTACAACAGAATATAGTATTAGTAATGAAGAATCAAAACAATTTAGTTTAGAAAAAGTACTTGAGTTAGATCCTACATTTATATTTGTTCAAACAATGGGGAGTTTTGAAAAAGCACAAGAGAGAATGGAAAAAGATATTATATCTAATCCTGCTTGGAATTCTTTAACAGCGGTTAAAGAAGGAAGATTTATATATTTACCTAATGAATTATTTGTTTATAAACCAAATTTAAGATTTGTTGAAGCATATGAGTATATTGATAAAATAATAGAAACTATTAGGTAGAGGTAATAATGATAAAAAAAGAAAATATTGATTATAAAATAGATCACAGAATATTTAAAATAGCAGTAATATTTATTATGTTTATTATTACTTTAATTATAGGTATAAGTTATGGTTCTTTAAAAATAAATATAATTGATGTTTTTAAAGCAATTTTTTTCGAGTCAGATGGTCTTAATCACAATATAATTTTTAATGTAAGACTTCCGAGAAATTTAGTTGCTGCAATGGTTGGGATAAACTTAGCGCTTTCAGGTGTTACTTTGCAAGGTGTTATGAATAACCCCCTCGCATCCCCAGGATTAATTGGAGTATCTTCAGGTGCAGGATTTATGGCTTTTGTAATAATGATATTATTTCCAGATTATGCTTATTTAGTTCCAATTGGAGCTTTTATAGGTGCAATAGCTACTTCGTTTTTAATTTATCTTTTAGCATATAAGCAAGGAGTAAGTGCTATTAGATTAATTTTATCGGGTGTTGCAGTATCAGCATTTATAGGAGCAGGAATTAATATTTTAATGACATTTTATCCAGATAAAGTTTCAGGTGGATTAAGTTTTATGATAGGTGGTTTATCAGGAAAAACATGGCCAGATTTTTTTAGTATATGGCCATATACGTTAATTGGAAGTGTATTATGTATATTGTTATCAAATCAAATTAATTTACTCCAATTAGGTGATGAAGTTGCAATTGGACTTGGTTTAAATGTTGAAAAAATTAGAAGAATATTTATTATATTTGCCTCTTTTCTAGCTGCAAGTGCTGTGAGCGTTGCAGGATTATTAGGATTTGTAGGGCTTATTGTTCCGCATATTACAAGATTAATAGTCGGATCAGATTATCGCTATCTGTATCCTGCCACAATAGGAGTAGGCGCGATAACTTTAGTAGGTTGTGATTTAATTGCAAGAATGCTATTTGATCCAGTAGAATTGCCAGTTGGGATAATAATGGCGGTATTAGGTGCACCATTTTTTTTATATTTACTTAGGGAGAAAAGATAATATGTTAATAAAAGCAAGTAATTTGACAATAGCATATGATAAAAAAGAAGTTGTACATAAGATAAATATAAATGTGCAGAAAGGTGAGATTATCACAATAGTTGGGCCTAATGGTTCGGGAAAAACTACTGTATTAAAAGCACTTACTAGAATTATAAAATATAAAAAAGGTGAGATTCTCTTAGAAGGAAAAGAAATCAGAAAAATTAAAGATAAGAAAATTGCAAAAAAAATTGCGATATTACCACAAACAAGAAATACACCAGAAGATTTTAATGTAGAAACTTTAGTTAGATATGGGAGATTTCCACATACTAATTGGCAAGGGAAATTGTCAAAAGAAGATAAAGATATAATTGATTGGGCTATAAAAAAAACAGGAATGAGCCATTTTAGAAAAAATAAATTAACAGAACTTTCTGGGGGCGAAAGGCAAAGAGCGTGGATAGCCATGGCACTTGCACAAAAGACAGAAATAATTGTGCTTGATGAACCAACAACTTTCCTTGATTTATCCCATCAGTTAGAAGTATTAGAATTAGTTAAAAATCTAAATAAAAGTGAAAATGTAACAATTTTAATGGTATTACATGATCTTAATCAAGCAATAAGATATTCAACGAGAATATATGTAATGGAAAAAGGGAAAGTTATTGCAAAAGGTAATCCGGAAGAAATAATCAGTAGCGAATTATTAAAAGATGTATTTAGAGTAAATTCTGATTTCTATGAAGATAAAAGACATGAATGTAATCATTTCATTCCTTATAAAATAGAAAGGGAAATTCATGATAGAAGAAATATTAAATAAGGAGAAAAAACAATATTATTTAATATTAACAATATTAACAATATTAATGTTAGGAATTATTCTTATATCTGTTACATTGGGAAAAGCTGATATAACGATTTCAGAATCTTTTAAAATTATTTTTAAAAAAATATTTAATAAAAATATTGAAATTGCTGCAAATAAAGAAGCAATAATATGGGATATAAGGATGCCACGTATAATATCGGGTTTAATTATTGGAGCTGGATTAGCAGTTGCAGGTACAATTTTTCAAGCAATACTTAGAAATCCATTAGCAGATCCATATACAATTGGAGTTTCAACCGGTGCAGCATTTGGAGCAGTATTAACTATATATATTAATATTGTATATTCATTATTTTTGCCAATTGTTCCGGTAGCATTTATTTTTTCAATTATTACATTATTTGTAATAGTAAAAATTGCAGGTTTTAATCAAACACTTCATTCTTCTAGATTAATTTTAGCTGGAATTATTATAAGCTCAACATTATCTGCAGCGATAGGATTATTAAAAAGTATGGCAGGTGAAGATGTAAGTGCAATGATATTCTGGCTAATGGGGAATTTGGCTGCAAAGTCATGGACTCAAGTGTTGATTTTATTTCCGACTATAACAATAGCAATAATATTAGCTAAACATTTTGCAAATGATTTAGATATTTTAACATTAGGAATTCATGAAGCAAAAAATATTGGTGTTGATAGCGAAAAATTAGTTAAGTTTTATTTGGTTATCGGAGCATTTATTACTGCTGTATGTGTTTCGATAAGCGGAATTATTGGTTTTGTAGGTTTAGTTATTCCTCATTTAGTACGAATGAGTTTTACATCAAAACATAAATACTTAATACCAATTTCAGCTTTGGTAGGAGCAATAGTATTATCATTAGCTGATAATATTACGCGGTTAATGTTTGTTGTTGAAATACCCGTTGGGGTATTGACTACTCTTATTGGAGGACCATTTTTTATATATATTTATTTAAATAAAAGTAGTGGTGAAAATGTATGATAGTTATTAAAGATTTATCTTTTTCATATGATGGTAATAAACCATTGTTTGAAAATTTAAATATTAAAATACCAAAAGGAAAGTTTATAACTATAATCGGTCCTAATGGCTGTGGAAAATCTACTTTGCTTAGGTTAATTTCAAAAGAGCTTAAATATAACAGTGGTGACATAATTATATCAGAGAAGAAATTATCGGATATTAAATCACTTGAATTAGCTCAAAAACTAGCTTTTAGTAGGCAAAAAACGAGTGAAAATCTATCTTTCACATGCTTAGATTATGTTCTTTTAGGGAGACGTCCCTATAAAGAGCAATTTGAAGATTTTAATAAAAATGATTTAAAAATTGTTGAAAAGAATTTAAAAATTACAGATTCAATTAGTTTTATTAATAAAAATCTTAATCAGATAAGTGGTGGAGAATTTCAAAGAATTTCATTTGCGAAGATACTAACACAGAATACACCTCTAATACTTTTAGATGAGTCATTTTCAGCTATGGATATTAATTACAAGGTTTTAAGTTTGAAAATACTTAAAGAAAAAGTAAAAGAGGGTAAGACAATATTATGTGTAATGCATGATATTAATTTAGCATATAAATATAGTGATCACATTATTATGTTAAAAGAAGGAAAAGTTTATAATTATGGGAAACCAGATAGTATTTTAAATACTTCAAGTATTAAAGAAGTATTTGAAATAGAAGTTGAAAAAATTGAAAAAAAAGGATTTTTATAAGGGGGAAATATGAAAAAAATAGTATTATTTATGCTTTTAGTTATTGTTATTATGTCAGTTGTCGGATGTTCTCAACCTGATGCAGATAAGAAAGCTATGGTAATTGTAAGTTTTGGTACAAGTTATGCAGATACTAGAGAATTAACCATTGCTGCTACAGAAGATGTATTTAGAGAAGAGTTTGGAAGTTATGATATATATAGAGCGTTTACTTCTCAGACAATAATTGATATTTTAGAAGAAAGAGATAATATTAAGGTTAATAATGTTAGAGAAGTAATGGAGTTATTAACAAAGGAAAAATATGGTGAAGTTGTGGTTCAACCGCTACATGTGATGAACGGTGCAGAATATGATGAAATGAGTTCTATTATTAAAGAATATGAAGGAAATTTTAATGAAGTGAAAATTGGTAAAGCACTTTTATCAAGCGTCGCTGATTACGAAAAAACTGTAGAAGCTTTAGCAACTCAATTCCCAGAGACTAAAGATGGTGAAGCAATAGTATTTATGGGTCATGGAACTCATCATGATGCGAATGCAGTGTATGGAACTTTAGAATATGTATTCCATGCGAATGGATATAAAAATGTTTTTGTAGGAACAGTAGAGGGATATCCAACTTTAGATAATGTTATAAATGAATTAGAAGAAAATAATATTAATAAAGTTACTTTAATGCCACTTATGATAGTTGCAGGAGATCATGCACATAATGATATGGCAGGAGATGAAGAAGACTCTTGGAAAGTAAGATTAAAAGAGCAAGGTTATGAAGTAGAAACTTATTTGCATGGCATAGGCGAAAATGAAGAAATTAGAAAGATATATTTAACTCATGCAAAAAAAGCAATTGAAGGAGAGAATGAATAGTGATAAAAAAATATGCGATTAAAACATGGATGGAAATAGGGTTTATTATTATAATTACACTTTTTATAGCAAGACCATGGATTGAAAAAGGACTTAATCGTATAACAATATTTGATACAAAGGATTATGAAATTGATTTTGTAGATGATTCAGGATATCGAATCCGCATGAAAAAACCTGCGGATTCGGTTATTTCTTTATATTCAGCGCATACAGAAAATTTGTTTGCTATAGGTGCAGATCGAGAAGTAATTGGAGTTGGCACGCACTCAATATATCCATATGAAGTATTATTAAAAGAAAAGTATGATTATAGATCAGATCCTGAAAAAGTAATAGCAATCCATCCAGATGTTGTTATAATTAGACCATTTATTGAAAGACATAGTCCGGATTTTGTTAATTCATTAAGAAGAAGTGGAATAACCGTAGTTTCGTTGTACCCGGATAATTTTGATGAATTTGATGATTATATTATGAAATTAGCAAAAATTGTTGGAAAAGAAAATACAGCTAAAAAGAAGCTTGAAGGTTTTCATAAAGAACTTGATAATTTGAAAGTTAAAAATATTGATGAAAATAAAAGAGTTGGCGTATATTTTGAATCTTCTGATAGAGAGTATAAAACTATTACAAACAATTCTATGCCTGCATATGCTATTGAATTAGCTGGAGGAATAAATATTGCTACAGATGCAATTCCAATTGAAGAAGGCAGTTCTATTGCGGCTTATGGTGTTGAAAAAATACTTGAAAAAGCTGATGAAATAGATGTTTATGTAACACAGAGAGGTGTAATGGGAGCTGGCGGTAATTATCATTCTATTTCGATTAGACCAGGTTTTTATGCTATAAAAGCAGTTAGAAATAAAAGAATTCTAGAAATTAATCAAAAGATTATTTCAAGTCCAACTTTTAGATTTATTAAAGGTGTAAAACAATTAAGAAGAACTTTTTATCCTGAAATTTATGATGAAATTCAAGAATTTGATGAAGATCATTTAATAACTAGAGAAGAATTTGCTAAAATTCTTGTTAAATTAAATCATGATGTTATATTTATTCCTACAAGTTCCTATTATCGAGACGATAATAAAGAACATTATTATGGTGCATTAGTAGATGTGACAATTGAGCATGAAAGTTTTGATTATATAGAAACGGCTATTAGAAAAAGTTATCTAAAATCAGAGATAATTGATAATGAAGAATATTTTAATCCTGAAAAATATGTTACACGTGAAGAATTAGCTAGAGTTATATATTTATTAAATGACTTAGAAAATAAGATTGATATTATTATTAATGATGAAGAAAATATTGAAAATATTAAAATTGTTAAAACAATTGTTTCAAATAAATTGATGGATCTTGAAAACGGAAAATTTTATCCTAAAAGAAATATTACTTTTGAAGAGCTGAAGAAAGGTTTAGATTTATGATAAAATGTGAATCGCTTTATAAATCATACGGTGATATTTATGCTGTAAATAATGTATCGTTTGAAATAGAAACAGGTACTTTTTTAGGATTATTGGGACCTAATGGTGCTGGAAAAACAACATTAATGAGAACCATGATTGGATTACTTGAGCCAAATAAAGGGGAAATTTCTTTTGACAATATGAAAATGCAAAAGGACAATTTAGAAATTAAAAAAAGAATTGGTGTTGTTACTCAACATATTAATTTAGATAAAGAATTAACTATTAATGAAAATATGATATTTGCTGCTAAATTATATAGAATTAATAAAGATAAAATTAATCTTGAAATAACTAAAACTCTTAAATTATTAGGTTTATATGAATTAAGAGACAGAAAAACTAAGAAATTATCCGGTGGAATGAAAAGAAAATTAATGATAGCAAAGGCAATTATTCATAATCCGGATTATATTTTTCTTGATGAGCCGACAGTAGGAATAGATTTAAATACTAGAAAAGAAATATGGCGATTTTTAAGACAAGAAAATAAAAAGGGTAAAACAATAGTACTTACTACTCATTATATAGAAGAAGCTGAACAATTATGTGATTTAGTAATGTTAATGAGTGATGGTAAAATTTTTAAAGAAGATAATTCGAAGAATCTTATTAGTGAAATTGGTGATTTTAAAGTTGAATATAATGATACAGAAATGTATTTTTATAATAGTTTAAGAGAAGCGAAAATTGCTACTAAAAATTCTAATAAAATTTTTAGTATTTCAAAAACTTCTTTAGAAGATGTCTTTTTTCACTATACAAATAAGAAGGTGAATTAATGCAGATAAAAACTATTTTATGGAGAGAATGGAGATTTTTTCTGCATAGATTTTGGAAAATAACTACATCTCAATTAGTTACGCCAATATTGTATATAATTACTTTTGGTATTGGATTAGGTGATAAGCTTGAAGTTGGAGGACAACCATATTTATTTTTTTTAATGCCTGGAATATTATCGATGGTTACAATGAGAAATAGCTATTATGCAGTATCAATGAGAATAATGTTAGGTAGATTAAATGATAGATCTTTTGAAACATATATTTATGCACCTATGAAAATGTCATCACTTACTTTAGGGTACTTACTTGCCGGAACGTTAAGAGGGTTATATGCTGGTGCTTTTATATTTATAATTAGTTTTTTTACTAAAAGAGCAATTGATGTTTCATTTGCTTTAGTGTTTATGTTAGTACTAAATTCTTTATTATTTTCAGCAATAGGATTCATTGCATCTATGGTAGTAGATACACATTATGATTTAAGTAGATTTACAAATATGGTAATAACTCCCATGTCATTTCTTTGTGGTACATTTTATCAAGTGTCAAATCTACCTAAAATATTTAAATGGGTAATTGAATTATTACCTTTAACTCATACAACAAGATTGATTAGGAGAGTTTCTTTTGGATATGGAATAGACTATTTTTCATTGTTAATTGTGCTAATATATATATTTTTTCTAACTGTAATTTCAATTAGAATTTGTTATAGAGAAATAACATATTAAATATTGGAGGCGAAATGAAAATAGGAATTATTTATTCAAGCGTAACAGGAAATACTGAAAAAATTGCAATTGCATTAAAAAATAGAATATTAGATGCTGAATTATTAAAATTAGAAGATATACATAATTTAGATAAATTTCAGATATTAATAATAGGATATTGGGTAAATAAAGGAACTGCTAATGTGAAAATTCAAAAATTATTAAAAAGTATAGTAAATAAAAAAATTGCTGTTTTTGGTACATCAGGACAATATCCGGAGTCTTCTAGAGCAAAAAAGTATTTAGATAGAGTAAAAATATTAGTTGAAGAGAATAATGTGTATTTAGGTGGTTTTATTTGTCAAGGTAAGATAAAAGAAGAGCGTACTGAAAAACGGATGAAAATCTTAAAAGGAAATTCTCATTATTTGGATAATGATGGATATAAAAGACATTTAGAATCAAGAAAACATCCTAATAACGTAGACATAGATGGTGCGATTTTATGGATTGAAAATATTATAAAATCGCATTAAAAATATGTGTTAAATTAATCATCTAGTTGACAAAAAATATAAAAAGATATATCATTATTGAAAATATAGTAACAGAAGAACAAAGTAATTATCACTAAATATATAGGGAGAGCATTACATTAACTGAAAGTGTGCTTATATTTATATAATGAAAAACTAATCTTCTACTTAAATTGAGTAAGAAATGAAATGTTTACGTATTAACTGCGTTAAAGTTATAGAGTGGAAAATATTTTTTCTACTTGGGTGGAACCGCGTGCTAGACTCGTCCCAAAATTAATTTTTGGACGGGTTTTTTTGTTGTAGAGAAAGGGTGGAAAAATGAAAGTATTTTTAAGTGATGGTTCAGCGTTAGAAGTAAAAGATGGTGCAAGTGTATATGATGTAGCATGTGAAATTTCAATGGGGCTTGCAAGAGTTACGATTCTTGGAGACGTAAATGGTGAAATAGTAGATATAAATCATAAAGTTAAAGAAAATGATAAAATAAATTTACTTAAAATGGATGCTGAAGAGTCATTAGATGCATTAAGACATACTGCAGCTCATATTATGGCACAAGCAGTTAAAAGATTATATCCTGGAACCAAATTAGCAATTGGTCCAACAATAGATAATGGCTTTTATTATGATTTTGATTCTGAGCATGTATTTGTCGAAGCAGATTTAGTAAAAATTGAAAAAGAAATAAAAAACATAGTAAAAGAAAAACTAGATTTGGAACGTTTTGAATTACCTAGAGATGAAGCTTTAAAATTAATGGAAGAAATGGGAGCTGATTATAAAGTAGAATTAATTAATGATTTGCCTGAAGGAGAAAAAATATCATTCTATAAGCAAGGTGAATTTACAGATTTATGTAGAGGACCACATGTTCCTAATACTAAATTGGTAAAAGCTGTAAAATTATTAAGTGTAGCAGGAGCATATTGGAGAGGAAACGAAAACAATAAAATGCTTCAAAGAATATATGCTACTGCTTTTCCTAAAGCAAGTCTTCTTGAAATGCATTTGAAAAGATTGGAAGAAGCTAAAAAAAGAGATCATAGAAAAATTGGGAAAGAACAAGAATTATTTACAATAATGAATGAAGGTCCTGGATTTCCATTCTTACTTCCAAAAGGAACAGAATTGAAGAATACATTACTTGAGTACTGGAGAGAAGTTCATAAAAAAGCTGATTATGTGGAAATTGAAACTCCTTTAATTTTAAATAGAAAATTATGGGAAACTTCAGGTCATTGGGATCATTATAGAGAAAATATGTATACTTTAAAAATTGATGATAATGATTATGCTATTAAACCAATGAATTGTCCAGGCGGAATGTTGGTTTATAATACTAAATTAAGATCATATAAAGATTTTCCAATCAGAATGGGTGAAATTGGAAGAGTTCATAGACATGAATTGTCTGGAGCACTTCATGGACTTATGAGAGTAAGAGCGTTTACTCAAGATGATGCACATATTTTTATGTTGCCTAGTCAAATAAAAAGCGAGATAATAAATGTTGTAAATTTAGTTGATGAAGTTTATTCTACATTTGGATTTAAGTATCATATTGAATTATCTACTAGACCTGAAAATTCAATGGGAAGTGATGAAGAATGGCAATTAGCTGAGGAGTCACTTGAAGGAGCTTTAATTGAACTTGGTGTTGATTATAAGCTTAATCCTGGAGATGGAGCTTTCTATGGTCCTAAAATTGATTTTCATTTAGAAGATTGTATTGGTCGTACTTGGCAATGTGGTACTATTCAATTAGATATGCAACTTCCTCAACGTTTTGATTTAAATTATATTGGTGAAGATGGAAATAAGCATAAGCCAATTGTAATTCATAGAGTAGTTTATGGAAGTATTGAAAGATTTATTGGAATATTAATTGAGCATTTTGCTGGAAGATTCCCTGCATGGTTAGCACCAGTTCAAGTTAAGTTTATTCCTGTTGCAGATAGACATGTTGAATTCTGTAATGAAATGAAAAAGAAATTTGAAGATAGTAAATTAAAAGTTGAAGTTGATTCTAGAAGTGAACAAGTAGGTTATAAAATAAGAGAAGCTCAGTTAGAGCAAATTCCATATATGATTATTGTTGGTGATGAAGAATTAAATAGTGATAAACTTGCAATTAGATCACGTGATAATGGTGAATTAGGTAAAATGACTAGTGAAGAGTTTGTTGAAATGATTTTAAAAGAAATTGAAACAAAAGCTATGAAAATTCAAGAATTTTAAAAAGATAAGATGATTTCATTTGAAATCATCTTTTTTCGTTTGAATTTGTCAATAAAACTTCAAAAAATAATTCAATGTGGTACAATTAATAAAACATAACATTAAATTTTTAGGAGGCAATATGAATAAAAAAATAGGTTTTATAGGTAGTGGCAATATGGGTTCTGCAATGATAAAAGGAATATTGAATTCAGAACTTATATCAAGCGGAAATATTTATGTAAGTGATATTAATGAAAATAAATTATTGGAAATTAAAAACGATTTAGGCGTGAATGTAACTACTGATGCATTGGAACTAATTAATTCAATTGATATTGTTGTTTTATCTGTTAAGCCTAATATTTATAAAATAGTCTTAGAACAAATAAAAAATTCTATTACTAAGGATTTATTAGTTGTTACAATTGCAGCTGGAATAAATATTCAATTTGTTGAAGATATTATTGGAAATGATAAAAAAATCATTAGAACTATGCCTAATACTCCTGCACTTGTTGGAGAAGGTATGGCAGCGATATGCCCTAATAAGAATATTAACGATGAAGAATTAAATATAGTTAAAAGTATATTTGAATCATTTGGAGAAGCTGAAGTTGTAAAAGAATATTTAATTGATTCAGTAATTGCAGTGAGTGGTTCGTCGCCAGCTTATGTATTTAAATTTATTGAAGCTATGGCAGATGGTGCAGTGCTTGGTGGAATGCCAAGAAATCTTGCATATAAATTTGCAGCACAAGCAGTTTTAGGAAGTGCAAAAATGGTTTTAGAAACTGGTATGCATCCTGCCGCATTAAAAGATATGGTGTGCTCACCAGGCGGAACAACAATTGAAGCAATAGCATCACTTGAAAAAAATGGTTTTTCTGGAACTGTTATTGAAGCAATGAAAGAATGTATGAATAAATCAAGGAATATGTAATGAATATAATAGATTTAACACATAAAATTGAAATGGGAATGCCAGTTTATCCAGGAACAGCGCCTCTTAATATGTATGAATCAAATACAATTGAAAAAGATGGTTTTAAAGAAAAAATAATTGAATTTTGTTCTCATACTGGAACTCATATGGATGCTCCATCTCATATGAAAATTAGAGGAACAAATCTTGATGAATTTGAAATTTCAAAATTTGTTGGTAAAGCATTATTAATTGATATTGAAAATCAAAATTCAATAAAAGAATATGAAGAAGATATTAAAAATGTTGATTTTATAATATTTAAGACAGGATATGAAAAATATTGGAATGAAGAAAAATATTTTAAAGATTATCCTTGTTTAACAATAGAAACGGTTAAATATTTAATGAATTTCAATTTAAAAGGTCTCGGATTTGATGCAATATCAATTGATCCAGTTGATACTAATTTTGAAAATCATAATATTTTATTTGAAAATGATATGGTTATAATAGAAAATTTATGTAATTTAGAAAAAATTAATAAAAAAACATTTGATTTCATAGTGTTACCACTAAAAATAAAAGAGGCGGATGGTGCTCCTGTTAGAGCTATTGCAATAATATAGTAATTTGCAATAAAAAATGCTCTTATAAAGAGCATTTAATATTACTTATCATTTGTTTCTTTGCCCATGCTATCCATAAATTGAGCAGCCATTTGAAGCATTTGGTCGATATATGCATTGATTTTTAAAATGCTTTCGTCAGGATTTTCAGTAACTGTTACTCTTAATACGTTTTTCCCGATTTCAAGTTTTTCAAGGTTGTCTCCAAGTACTTCAGTCATTATTTTTTTAATTTCTGTTTTAGTATTTGCTTCCTTAAGTTTATCTTCAAAATGATTTTGAACTGATATTAAAATTCTGTTTTGATCATCTAAGTTGATATACTTAATAAACATTTCTCTACTATACATTTTTATCACCTCAATATAATTTTATTGATTTATAGTTTAAAGTCAAATAAAAAATATTAATTTATTGTAATGTGATGGATATAATAATTAATTAGAAAAAAATAAATAAAAAAAGGAGAAAAAATGAAAAACATTTTATATGTTGAACATTCAAAATTATTTCAACTTATTGTTGAAGAAAGATTATCTAAGTACGGTTGCAACTTTTTAAAAGCAAAATCTGGAGAAGAAGCTATAGAAATTTTAAATAATGAAGCTATTGATTATATTTTTTCAGCAAAAGTTTTAGAAGATATGGATATTGAGGATTTAGTTGAACGATTATACGAAAATGGATTTAATGATATACCAATTATTTTAATTTCTTCAATTGAAGAAATCAAGGAAATTAAAGACTTTTTTAAGTTGGGTATAACGGATTATATTTTGAAAAATGATATTGGTAATGAAGAAACGTTAGATACTCTTTTAAAAGATATTGGTATAAAATGAATAGAATTGTTATAATTGGTTCGCCTGGATCTGGTAAATCAACTTTAGCTTTTAAACTTTCAAAAATATTAGATATTGAAATTTATCATATGGATAAATTATTTTGGAAAGCAAATTGGGAATCAATTAGTGAAAATGAGTTAGAAGTAAAATTAGAAGAAATTTTAATTAATGATAAATGGATTATTGATGGTAATTATAGAAAAACTCTTGAAATGAGAATAAAAAAAGCTGATACTATAATTTTATTAGATATTTCAAAATATAAATGTATTTACAATGTTTTTAAAAGACGTTTTAATAAAAATAGAATCGATATTGCAGAGGGTTGCAATGAAAAATTTGATATTGAATTTTTAAAATTTATTAAATATATTTTTAATTTTAAAAAAAATAATCAAAAAAGAATTAATGATTTAATAAATGAATATAGAAATGATAAAAAAATATATATTATGAAAAATTCATATGAAATTAATGAGTTCGCTGAAAGTCTGGTAGTAAAATGAAATTATTAAAAAGAATAAGTGTAGTATTAACAATATTTATTATTGTTATAGGTTTAAATTTAATTGTAGAGTTGATAAAACCTGACTGCACACTTTTGACTTCAGTCATGAGTTAAGTCAGAAAAAAAGTTTCTTTTTTTAAAATGTTATAAAATAAAATCTTTACAAAAACCAGTTCTGAACTGGTTTTTTAAGCATATCCATGATATAATAAAACATATAAGAAGAGTTTATTATAGTTAATAAAGGAGAGGTGATT
>Ga0256842_1000676_pt1 | contig 29735 bp, 32 predicted proteins | sample 4559240metaG_FD_185973 | JGI IMG/M metagenome (GOLD analysis project Ga0256842, IMG submission 185973) | Hydrothermal vent microbial communities from Guaymas Basin, Mexico - 4559-240 | ecosystem: Environmental > Aquatic > Marine > Hydrothermal vents | place: Mexico: Guaymas Basin | collected... | reverse complement strand
ACAATCTTCCAGTTTTTCTAAAATAAAACAACCCTTTTCATCTTTTCTACAAAGCATAACTGAATTTTCAGTACATGTTTTTTCATTTTCAACACTACATTTATCATTACAGTTTTCATTTCCCGTTCCTAGATTATCACTGCAGGCAATTGTAAATATTGAAAATAATAATAAAACAAATAAATACTTCACGCTAACTCCTATCAATAATTGAAAATACTATATCAGAAAAATATATTTTTTACAAATTTATAGCTAAATGTATTTCTATTCTTGACATTAATATAAAATATAAAATATACTTTAACGCAGTTAATGATTAGGAGTAATAATGGAAAAGAAAAGGCTTGTTACAAGAAGTGATTTTGATGGCTTAGTATGTGCAGCAATATTAAAAGAACTTGATATAATAAATGAAATATATTTTGCACATCCTAAAGATATGCAGGATGGCTTAGTTCCCATAACAAATAGGGATATAATCACAAATTTACCTTATGTTGATGGTTGTTTTTTATGCTTTGACCACCACTTAAGTGAAACAATCAGAAATACCGCATGGAATGAAAAACATATTATTGATTCAACAGCTCCTTCTGCGGCAAGAGTGGTATATGATTACTATAAAAAAGAAAATAATTTGAAAAACATCACTGATGAAATGATGGAAGCTGTTGATAAAGCAGATTCTGCAAAATTTACCCTTGATGATATTCTTAATCCAACAGATTGGGTATTACTTAGTTTTTTAATGGATTCAAGAACAGGTTTAGGTCGCTTTAGAGATTTTAAAATTTCTAATTTTCAACTTATGGAAAATCTAATTGATTATTGCAGAGAAATGTCTATTAAAGAAATATTAGAAATACCTGATGTAAAAGAAAGAGTGGATTTATATTTTGAACATCAAAAAGGCTTTAGAAATCTAATAAATGAAAGTGCCACAGTTTATGGCAATATTGTTTTAATTGACTTAAGGGAAAAGGATGTTATTTATACTGGCAATAGATTTTTAAAATATGGTTTATACCCAGAATGTAATATTTCTATTCAAAAAATGAGAGCAAAAGACCCTAGTAAGACAGTCTTAACGGTAGGCAACTCAATTATAAATAAAACTTCAAAAACCAATATTGGTGAATTAATGCTTAAATATGGTGGAGGTGGTCATAAAAATGCCGGAACATGTCAAATTGATAATGATAAAGTAGATACTGTCTTAAGTGAACTAATTAACATCATTAATAAAAATGGTTAATATCAAATAAATAGATCTTCTTTTAGCAAATTGTTAACCCCTACAAAAGTGGCTGGAGAAAATAAAATAATGAATGAAAAAAAAATAAAAATATCTGTTCCTAATTATATATCTCAAACAATTAAAAATGATACAGAATACTTTAATATAAAAAAAAATAATCTCTGTAATACAATTTTTGAAAGATTAACTAAAAATTATGAAAAAATTCCTAAAAAGAAATTTACAGATAAAATACAGTTTAATTTGAATAAATCTAATAGAAATAAATATGATGATTTACTTGGAGATGAAATTATAGAAAGTGATAGTATATTTTTTAGGGAAATTTTTGATAAATACTGCTCTATGCCAAGATACCAAAGAGAAAAAATTTTATTTAAAAAGCATTATGAAATTATAGAAGATGCTATCAAAAATAAATTGAAAGTAAAAATAAGATATAATGGAACTCTAAGATTGATAGAACCATATTTTTTTAAAAATGTAAAAAATGAATCAACTAACTATATTTTTGCCTACTGTTATAAAAGAAAAGAGCATTCTGTATATAAACTATCTAAAATAGAAGAAGCATTTCTTAAAATAACGCAAAAACAAGAGAATTACAATGCAGAATATATTAAAACTATGGAAAAAAACTTTGACCCTTTTTTATCCTATGGCCAAAAAGTAAAAGTAAGATTTACCAAACAAGGAAAAGAACTCTTTAATAATATATTAATTTATAATAGACCTAAAATTTTAGAACAAAAAGATAATACTTACACTCTAGAAGCTACAGAAATGGCAGCCAAAGTATATTTTAGAGCTTTTTTAAAAGAAGTTGAAATTATAGAACCAATTTCCTTAAGAAATTGGATAAAAAGAGAACTGCAAGAAGCATTAAAAAATTATTCTTAGTACAACCAACCAACAGATAAATTAAAACTATGGTTAAAAGCATCTGCGTCACCATCTTTATCTAGTGTAGTGAATCCTCTTTCGTATCTGAAATCGAATATTAAATTATCAGTACCTTTAAATGTTGCACCAACAACAATTCCCATGTCAAAATCAGAAGTATCTTTTTCAAGCTCTTTTTCAGCATCAGATTCTTGAGAAGAAGTAGCATCACTAGAACTAACCCAAGCACTAGTAAAATAAGAAATATAACCACCACCATACAATTTTAAACCAGGAGCTGTTTTAAAACCAAGTAGTACAGGTAATTGAATATAGTTTAATGAGTAGTTAATGTCACTAGCGTATCCTTTTGGACTCACAGTATAACCTTTTTGTGTAAATAAAATTTCTGGTGTTAATGTCATTTGATTATTAATATGATAAATAGTAAAAGCACCAATTTCAAAACCAAAATTAAAATCAAGACTGAAATTCTCATTATCTTTAGCATCATCACCTGTAATATTAGCCATAGTTAAACCAACTTTTACACCTGAATGAAATTGAGTTTCATCAAATTCTTCTTCATCAAAACCAGCCATTACCATTGTTGTTACTAAAAGTAACATTAAAATTAATCTTTTCATATTATTCTCCTTAAATAAAAATACATATATTAGACTAAATTACAGAAAAAATATTCAATCTTTTTCTACATTTAGCTTTTCTCTTAGTTTTTTAATTGATTGTTTATGTAATTGTGATACTCTTGATTCTGTTAAATCAATAATTAATCCAATTTCTCTAAAACTCATGTTATCTTGATAATACAAAGCCATAATTAATTGATTTCTTTCTGGTAAATCCTTTATTACCTGAGCCATTTCTTCTCTCATTTCTTTGTAAAATAATTTTTTAAATGGTGAAATACCTACTCCACTACTAAATACTTCCCTATGATCAAGACCTTCATCATTACTTGTATATTTTATAGCTTCATTCATTTCTGAATGATGAGAAGTTGTTGCATGAAAATATGTTTTTTCAATTTCACTAACCGGTATTTTTAATTCATCTGCCAATTCATCAGTTGTAACTGAACGACCTAACTTATTTTGTAATACTAATTTTTGTTGCTCATATTTTTTATAGCGTTGTCTTTGTTGCCTTGAAATAAAATCCCTTGACCTTAAATCATCTAAAATAGCACCCTTAATTCGCCATTCAGCATAAGATTTAAATTCGGTGTTTTTGCTAGCATCAAATTTGGTAGCGGCATCAACTAAACCTAAAATACCAGCAGAAACAAGCTCCTGATACTCTATTTTATTAGGTACTCTATAAAAAATTCTAGTTGCCACTTTTTTAACGAGTGGTATATATTGCTCTACTAATTCTTTTTCAGAAATCTGCATTTTTTACCATTTTCTCCCAAAAAAGCTGAATACTTCCTGTTTGAGAGACCTTTTGAAGTTTATCTTCAACTCTAGTTGCTATTGTGTTTATACATAAAGATGAAGGCGATGAAGGTGCATATAAGATCACAGGTTTTTGATTCAATACTGATTTTTGTAAGTTTTTATCAGTAACAATATAACCTAAATAATCTAAAGAAACTGTTAAAAATTTAGATACAACCCCATATAGTGCACCATATATTTTTTTACCTTCACCTGATGAAGACACTTGATTAATTATTATTTTAAATCTTTTAATTTTAGATTTTGAATTTAATACTTTAATTAAGGCATAGGCATCAGTTATGGAAGTAGGCTCTGATGTAACAACAATTGTAACATGATGTGATATTGAATTAAAAAATAAAACATTTTTACCTATTCCTGCCCCTGTATCAATTAATATGTAATCAAATGTATCACTTAAAGAACTTAAATGAGATAATAAAATATGTTGAGAACTATCTGCTATTTGTGACATTGAAAAGATACCACTTGATGCAGGCAAAATCTTTATTCCACCTGGCCCTTCTATTAAAATATCATCTATAGTTGAACTTCCTTCTATTAAATCATTAATTGTTTTATTAGCTTTTAAATTAAATAATACATTAACATTTGCCAAACCTAAGTCTGCATCTATAATTAATACTTTTTTATTTTTTTGAACTAAGGATAAACCTAAATTTACTGCAATATTAGTTTTACCAACTCCACCTTTTCCACTAGTTATAGATATTACCTTAGGTACAAGGTTCATTATCACCTCCAATAATTTATGAATAATATTAAAATTCAATACATTTGTCAAATTTGTTATTTTTTTTACTAAATTTTAATAAATAAAACCATAATTCTATTGTTTATCGGTATTTTCAAATAAAGAATTAATACTATTTCCCAAAATAATAGCCTGTTCCTTAAATATCTCCCTCGTAGCTTTTTCCCTCTCTCCAGCTTTGAATGCTTCATCATTATAAATTTTTTCACTGTATAATCTGTCTGTTGTAAGTATTGCTGATGTATAACTATCAACAATCATATAATCTATTTTGGAAGTTATCTTGATTTTACTACCTTCCATGAATATATATTCTTTAAAAATATCACTGCTATTCATATTAAATATAATCACTAATTGAGATAAAGAACGAATTCCTAATTCTTGAATAGCAACAAAACTAATATTTTTAGGAATAATAAAATCGGGGATAATTGTGATTCTACTTATTTTAGGATTTGTTTTTAGCTGACTTATTATTCCAAACTGTAAAATATCCTTTAAATCAGAATCAATATACCCATCAGTAAGAAAAATTACAGAAATATCAAGAGGAAAGCCTTCAGGGGCTTTGGTTGAGGAAATAGCTTTTATTTGCTGTGGCGTTAAGCCATTGGGACTTAAAGCAATATTTTGTATTGCGGGCCTATATGACCTATATTTAAATGAAGCTGTATTATACTCTTTGTGAGATGCACAAGCCATAAACATGGATAAAAGAACTAAGGATAAAAATAATCTTTTCATAAAAACTCCTATAAGCTACAAATTAAAAAAATTTGACATACAATAAGCTTATGATATACTATTTTATTTTAAGGTGCAAATGAGATTATACATTTTGTTAATATTTTGTGTTTATTCAGTAAATATTTTACCATTAGACATTGTAATTTATGAAAATCCCCCTATGTTTCATGGTAAAGAAACAATAAAAAAAATAGAGGAAAAGAAAAAAAATCTAATTGAATTTAAAAAATATGATAAATCATGTAATATACAGTGCATGCTTTCTGAAAGTTTATATCAATCCTACTTATATTATTTTGAAATAAAAGATAAAACATTATATTTAAGTATTTATGAAACTAAAACAGGAAATAAAATTTATTCTTTCAATAATGACCTAACAGCATCCTCATTTGAAGATCTTACTCTAAAAGGAAATGCTTTAATTAACTTATATAATTATAATGTTATAGATATTTTTCAGGCTATTGATGAAGAAAATATAAGATTATTAAAACATTTTGCTAAAAATAAAAAGAATTTATCGAAACTCAATGGACTGAACATGACTGCCTTGAACTATGCTCTTTTTAAAAAAAAATATAACTTGGTTAAATACCTGCTTGCTAATACTAAAATCATTTATGATGGTGATATCAATAACATTACACCACTACACAGAATTGCAATGTGGGGCAATTTAAAACTTTTTAAAAAGTTTTATTTCAACTTTTTAAACTATATGAAATCAGATTCAGGAGATAATTTTTTACATTATGCCCTTATTTCCGGTAATATTGAATTAATAAAATTCCTTTTAAATAATGGATTCTCATTAGGAGATAAAAATAAATACAACAGAAATTCACTACAATTTGTAGCAGAATCTGGAAATATAGATGCATTTAACTTTATATATGAAAAAAATAAAGAACAATTATTACAAATTACAAAACTAGGTCAAAATATCTTACATTTTACAAGTAAATCAGGAAATTTTGAACTTTTTAAACAAATTACAAAACTTTTAGAGACAAAAGGCTTTGAACTTAATAAAAATCAATTCGACAAATTCCATAGAAATTATATTTTTTATTCAGTAATGGCCAATAAAGAAGGCTATATTAAAAAATTTCTAAAAATTAATCAAAAATTTGAATTAGATACAATTAGAAACTCCGCTTTACACTATGCAATCAAAAATGAAAAGCTGAATGCTGTAAGAGATTTAATTTCACTGGGGCTGGATATAAAAAAAGAAAATAAAAACAAACAAACTCCTGTTTTACTAGCATTCAGATATCTTAATCTGGAAAATCTAAAAGAAATGCTAACCGACCTCTCATTTACCGAGCTTAAAGACAGTAATGGTTTAACTCCTCTCCATTATGCGGTATTAGGGAACAAATTTAAAACAATAAATTACCTTTTTTCACAAAATATAGATATAAACACTAAAAGTCTGTATGGAGAAAATAGTCTGTTCTTTGCAATATTAAGCAAATCAGAAGCATTATTTTTATATTTATACTACAGAGGAGTTGATTCTAACATAGTATTAAAGAATGGAGAAACATTATTGCACATGGCTGCACAAGAAAAAAATCCATGGTTTTTTAATTTCTTAATTAATCATAATGAAAATATTTATAAAGTTAATAAAAGAAATGAATTCCCTTTAGATGTTGCTATCAAAGAAGATAATCTTTCTATTGTAAAATCAATAAATTCAAAGCATAGACAAGAGTTTTATAGGCCTGATGCATATAATAATCGAGCATTAGAGAAAGTTATTTTATGGGGTTATAAAGATATTTTTGATTATTTAATTAAAAAAGATATTAGAACTGACTTTATTAATAATAATCACGAATGTGCTTTAGATATTGCAATTAAAGCCAAAAGAAATTATATTATTTCAGAACTTAAGAGAATTGGTGCTACAAAATGTAAAAATTAAATTATTGCAAGGCATTTCTTGACATGAATTTATGATTCTGTTAAAATGAGCTGTTATTATGGAGACGATTTTATGAAAACGATTACTATTATTTTTGCTTTACTCATAACCATGTCATTATTTGCGAATAATGATAATTGGGATAATGATTTTTATTTAAAAAACTTAAGCCCTGATCATGACAAACAAATTTGTACAGGCGAGGCAAGTGATGACCCAGATTGCATTACTACAACTGGAGCAACGGGTACACCTCTTAGATTTGGAGAAGATGCAGAAGCAAAATTTGATAAATTAATGACTGAATATGGACTTGCCATAGCACCAACATTCACGCAGCCTGCAGAAACTCTTGGCTCAAAAGGATATGAACTAGGAGTAACTTATGGCTTTACTAAAGTAGGAGCAAACAAAGTAAATGATGAATCCCCATGGGAAGGAACCTACGGAGGGCAAAATCCTGGTGGATTAAATCTTATTACCATAGAGGCAAGAAAAGGTTTACCTGCAAGTTTTGAAATGGGTGGCAGAATTTCATATATCTTTGGTAGCCATATGTTTGTTTTTGGAGTAAGTGGAAAATTTGCACTTATAGAATCTGTTGGTTATGCTCCTGATTTATCAATAAGAGCAACATATAACTCATTATTTGGCTCAAAAGAAGTTAGTATGGATGTTGTAACACTCGATGCAATAATTTCCTATGACTTTAGCCTTGCTGGAATGATGGCAATTGCTCCGTATTTTGCTTACTCATTAACTAAAATGACTGCCAACTCAAATGAAATTGTTATAAATAGTAAAGAATCTCCTTATACATGTGATGAGAAGACAGATTACTGTGATTACGAAAATACAGAAACTTATGAAAGCAGAGTTGATAAATTTAAACAGTTTAATAAATCTGCTCATAGATTTATTTTCGGTGTAAGACTACATAATGCAGCATTTATATTCACTCCTGAAATTTACTTTACTACAGAAAATGTATGGGGAATAAATACAAAAATAGGTTTTGATTTTTAATGGATATATTGATTAACTCAGAAGTAGATATACCATCATCTGATATTTCAAACATAAAAAATGATACTAAAAAAATTTTAAATATATTAAATTTAGAAGATGCTGAACTATCCATTCTTTTTGTTGATTATAATAAAATACAACAGTTAAACAAACAATACAGAAAACAAGATAAAATTACCGATGTTTTATCTTTCCCACAAAATGAAGGAATTTTAAGCAATATAAACATTAATATTCTTGGAGATGTAGTCATTTGCTATCCACAAGCGATAAAACAAGCCCCGGATTCTGATAATACAATTTATGAAGAAATTATTGTGCTTATTATACATTCTATTTTACACTTAATAGGTTATGATCATATAACTACTAAAGATGAGCTTACCATGAGAAAAAAAGAAACTGATATTTTTATGAAACTATTTAATTAATTATAAAAACTAGTCCACTTTATCAGATAGTAGGACTGATATCCATTTTTTGTCTTTACTTACAGAAAATATGATTTTAACTATCATTGTTAAAGGTATAGATAAGAACATTCCAACAATTCCGAGAAGCCACCCCCAAAAAATTAATGATAAAAAAACAATTAATGGTGAAAGCCCTAATCCCTTGCCTAGAAACTTTGGTTCTATAATATTTCCAATTACTACATTTATCAATAAATATAGTATTACAACTATAATAAATTTTGTTATGCCATATTGAACTAATGCCATTAAAGAAGCTGGAAAAGCAGCCATAATAGAGCCTATATTTGGAACATAATTTAATAAAAAGGCAATTACACCCCATAACACAGCAAAATCGATTCCTAAGAAATATAATGAGATGCCTACTATTACTCCTGTTAAAATACTTACATAAGTTTTTATTAAAAGATAATTTTTTATGCTTTCTCCTATATCTTTTAAATTGTTTAAAGATAAAACAGAATCCTTTAAAATATATTTTAATTTTTCAGGCATTGAAGAGGCTTCTAATAGAATAAATATAGAAATAAATGTTATTAAAAATAAATTTGTCAATAAATTTCCTAATTGTCCTACTATATTACCTATAGTTTTAAATGCGGAGGCTGGATTTATATATTTTATTACAGTTGACTTAGAAACATCTATACCAAAATCAGATAAATACTTTATTAATATATCAATATTAGTTCTCAACATTGATTCATATTTAGGCAAAGATGCTATAAATTCACTAATTGAACTTCCAAGTATAAATGTAAAAACTAAACCAATTAAAAACATTGAGATAATTAAAATTGTGATAGCTATACTTTTCTTTATTCCTTTTTTATATAGCCAAAATAAAGGGAATAATGCAATTACACTAATAAACATCGCAAATAAAAAAGGAGCAATTATTGATACAGCTAGTTTCATTCCTGCCAATATTATAACTAACGAGGAAAGAGTAATTATAGAGTTAGCTTTTATAGGATTTATTCTTGAATTCATAGATTGCCTAAAATAACAGTTAAAAATAAATATGTTTTATTTTTAATTTTAAACTTTGAAATATTATAACCAAAATAATTAAAAGCTGTAATATTTTTAATTTCATCTATTAATTCAGAATCAATACTGTTAAGTATAAAAAAATATGATTTAATACTTTTAAATTTACTTATATATATAGGAAGTTTTTTAGGTATTCGTTTAACTAAGTAGTATTCATTATAATTTTTTCTTTTTGCAATTCTATTTAAAAAGCTATTATTATTAATGTTAAAATGTGATATAGATTTATAAAAAATCTTATTATATTCTTTTATTGTTTTTTTATTATCAAACAATATAAAATCTTCTGTTAAATAAAATAAATCATTTTTTTGATATATTCCAATACCAATTTTATTTATTTTATTATCCAATAAATTTTTTAAATGTCCAGGAGATTCTAAAATTTCATTATGAGCTAAACATAGTTCTGGAGCTTGCGATATATTTTCAGATATTTTTCTAAAATTTATACTAGAATTTTTAACTCTTTGGTATGGACTCAATCCCTTACTAGAAATATGTGAAAAAAAGTTCTTTTCAGCCATATCTTTACTATGAGAAAATGCTACTTTTGAAAGGGAATATAATTCTTCAACTTTTTTTAAACCATTTGTAATTCTTATTCTATTTATATCTTTCAAAAGTTCTTCTTTATTATTAATACTTTTATTACAAGTTAAATTAGAGATGTTTTTATTTGTATTTACAATAAATTTTGATATTATTTTAGGATCATTGTTCCTTTCGCTTATTATTTCAAAGATATATTTTCCACTTTCCTTTAACTTATATTTAAATGAAAACTTATGATTAATTATTGGTAAAAGTATTTTTTTTATTTTATTTGATGGAGGATTAATATATAAAGAAAATAATTTAACTCCTTTTTTAATATTTTCTCCATAAATATTAATATACTCATATTTTTTATATATATTTTTCTTAGGATTTATATTAATTTTAACTAATTCATTAACAAGTATTACTGCAATATATTTTTTCCCTAAATAATAACCTATTTTATTATAATTTTTTTTATTTAAAGAAATAAAAATATTTATATCATCTAAAAGTTTATCACTATTTGTTAAATGCAAGAAAGGAAGTGTTTGATAGGAATATACACGATTGTGCTTTAAAATATTTCTTATTTTTTGAGAGCTAACAACTGTTAAATTTTTAGTATTTTCAATATAATTAACTAAGTCTTTGGAAGCATTGGTTATCTGCTTATCATTAATAAACTTAGAGTTTTCTAAAATCATATTGGCATTATTATTTAAATATACCAAAGAAAATATATAAAATATTACAATATCCATTTAATCACTTGTTTTTTAAAATCATCAAAACTAAAAAATAAATCTTTACTATCATAAGGTATAGATATTTTTAATTTCCATTTTAATGTTTCTGGATTAAAATCTAATAATATATATGAACCTAGTGAAAAATTTAAACCACTAGTAACAATCTTTTCAAAAGGTCTATGATATTTTGTTTCGGGTACTAGTATTATATTTGCAACAGCTAAATCTCCAACATATCTTTCAACAATAAGCATAATGTCTTTCATCGCAGATAGTAATGATTTTTTATCTAATATTCGTGGTGGATAATTATTCATTTCTATAAAACTTACAGGATTAAAATAAAGATTTGTAATATAATCATCTGAATGTAAAGCATTAGGCATAGATTTAGAAGTTAAAATATGATTAAATTCAATTATATGGAATGATAAAGGAGAAATTATCTGCCTTATTTTAAAAATGGGACCTTTAATATAAAATGCAAATAATGGTTCATTCCTGCGATTTCTATTATGATTTCTGTAATTATCAATAACTTTAAATTCGGTTAATTTATGTTTAGAAATAGCTAGTCTCATAACATTAAAATCTGAGTATTTAATTAAATTTTTATTATAAACCCAAATAATATAAAACTGGTTATTTTCTATAGCAATACTTAAATTAATACTATGCTCATAGGCATATAAAACATCATTTCTTGCAAGTTCTCTTGTTCCTATTTCCACTAATTCATTTACATGTAAATCTCTAAGATTATATAGTTTTTTTTCATTTATTTTAATATCACCAAATAACTTTTCTCTATACATTTTTTTCTTTAATTTGTCTAGACCAATTAAATATTTAGAGGTAACTTCTGGTATCACATAGGCAGGAAAAGTTACATGGTTTAATATTTTCCCCATATAAGCATGTACAGAATCTAAATCAGTTTTTATATTAGGATCTAAATCGTTTAATATAAATGATGCATAATTTTTATTATTCGCCATAGTTCTCCAATTTTTCTAGCTCAACATCAACACTATTAAGTATATCGGTTATTATGTCATTATTATTAATATCACTCATTATTCTTATAACAGCAATCTTACTATCCATTGTTGAGAACATGGCTAAATTTTCATAGGATTGTAATATCATTTCCAGTTTATTAATATCCTTTCTATTCACTTTATAATAATCAATAAAATCCATAACTCTCCCTACAACATTATAGATATAGCATAATTTAGATTGTTTTTTCAAAAAACTGCATTAAAAGAGGAATAGTTAGAAGTTTTTTATTTGATATTGAGTAATATAATGTAGAAAATAACTTTCCAAAACTCCTTTTCTCTTCTTCATTAAATTCAAAACTAAGAATTTTCTGATTTTCTTGTTGAAATCCTATTAAAAATTCAACTTGATTAATTGTTAGCTTAATCATATTACTCTCAACTTCACTGTTAAAAAAAATAAATTGATTAGTTGAAAATAATTTATCATCTATGTTGTCAACTCGGGGCATTATACCTGCAATTTTCAGTGTATTAAATCTTAAAACCAGTAAAGATGAATAATTTATCTTTTTAGCATTATTTATATATCTTAACATTGAATTAAAGTATATAAAATTATTAGAAGTAAATTGTGTTAATAAATTATTATATAATTCTATTAAATGTTCTGCAAAAATAAGCTTTTGAGATTCATTTTTAATATTAAAAAAAGCATTAATAATTTTACTTGATTTTAAAATACTTAACTTATCACGATCTTTTAATAAAACCTCAAATTCATTGTATAAAAACCTATCAATACTCCCTTGAAACCTCTTGCGACTACTTCTTAATCCTTTTGCGAAAACAGAAATACCACCCATCTCTTGAGTAAATAACATTAAAATAGCATCATAATCAGAATATGGAGTTATTTTTATCACATAACCATGTAATATTTCTGTTTTCATAATATCCTAAAATTTAAACAATTTATTGGTTAAATTTTCCATGTAAAACGCCTTTATGCACTACTTTTATTTAGAATTGAACCATCTTCAAAGTGTTAGGCGGTTGAAATGGCCCTATTTTTTATCAAATAAAGCAGTTGGAGCATTTGCAGTCATTTCTTCTACATTCTGGCTAATTTTATATGCACAGAATTTAGGACCACACATACTACAAAATTCAGCTTCCTTAAAAACCTCTTGTGGTAAAGTTTCATCATGCATTTCTCTTGCCATTTCAGGGTCCATAGATAATTCAAACTGTTTATTCCAGTCAAATTCATATCTCGCTCTACTCATAGCATCATCTCTTTCTCGTGCATGAGGCCTATGTCTTGCTATATCCGCAGAATGAGCCGCTATTTTATATGCAATAATCCCCGCTCTAACATCTTCTACTTCAGGAAGCCCAAGATGCTCTTTAGGAGTAACATAGCAAAGCATTGCCGCTCCATGGTAAGCAGCCATTGTTGCACCTATTGCAGATGTTATATGGTCGTATCCAGGGGCAATATCAGTTACTATAGGACCAAGCACATAAAAAGGAGCTTCATCACATAGTTCTATTTGCTTTTTTACATTCATTTCTATTTGGTCAAAAGGAACATGCCCAGGGCCTTCAACCATAACTTGAACATCTTGTGCCCATGCTTTTTTAGTCAATTCACCTAAAGTTTCAAGTTCTGCAAATTGCCCCTCATCAGAAGCATCAGCAAGACAACCCGGCCTTAAAGCATCACCTAGAGATAAAGTAACATCATATTTTTTAGCAATTTCCAGAATTCTGTCAAAACCTGTGTATAATGGATTTTCTTTATGATGATATAACATCCATTCTGAAATAATACTACCACCACGACTGACAATTCCCATTAACCTTTTGCTTACCATTGGCATCATATGGAGTTTAATTCCCGCATGAATTGTCATGTAATCAACTCCCTGCTTTGCCTGATGCTCTATCATTGCGATAAGCCCGTCTTCAGTTAAATCCTTAATTTCTTCTACTTCTTCAAGTGCCTGATAAATAGGAACGGTTCCTATTGGAATTGGAGAATTATCTATAATTGCCTTTCTAATACTATCTATATCTCCACCTGTAGATAAATCCATTAAAGTATCTGCACCATATTTAACAGACATATTTAATTTTTCAATTTCTTTATCAATATCAGAACTAACAGCAGAGTTACCAATATTTGAATTGATTTTTGTTCTTGCATTTATACCAATAGCTGTAGGATTTAATTTTTTATGAAAAATATTTGCAGGAACAACCATTCTTCCTCTTGCAAGTTCAGTTCTTACAAATTCTGGCTCTAAATACTCTATTTTAGCAACTTCTTCCATCTCTGGAGTTATTATACCTTGCCTCGCAAAATACATCTGTGTGTTTATGCCGTCTAATTTATATTCAGTTCTTTTAGTCATTGACTCCTCCTTTTATTTACAAAAATCTTACCCTATCAATAAGATGTAGGATATTATCATATTAAATACTATCTATCAATAGTTTTTTAGCTTTTTTTTATTATGCAGCTACAACCACATTAATGCGTTTTACGCTGATTTTTCATCATTTAATGACTCTAATTTTGATAATTTATTGCTTACTAAATTAATCTTTCTACTTATAAATAAAATATAGCTTAAAAGCAAAATAAAAAATGCAATATATGCAATTATTATCATTCTTTCAGCGGATACAGTCTCTTTTTTTATTATTTTTGTAGCTTTAAAACCATCAGATGCTAACAAATTACTTGCAAATAATAAAAAATACATTAATATATAAAAATATTTCATACTCCCCTTTATTATAAATTTTCCATAATCTTAAATTCTAAATTTTCAACTCTATCTTGCAATTCTTTACTGTAAACTCTTAAAATAAATAAAACAACTGCTATTAAAAGAACAGCTAATAACGAAAAGTATAACGCATTTGCCATTTGAGGAGTCATTGCTTTTTTTATTCCTTTATCTTGAGTAACAATAGGATGCATTCCACCCCACTTTTGGGTACTAAAATGAACTAACGGAATATCTACAAAGCCCATAATTGCAAGCGATGCTGATATTTTTTTAATTTTTTGATTTAATTCAGAACTTCTTATTATTAGATAAGATAAGTATATCAACCACATAACCAAAGTAAAAGTTAGCCTAGCATCCCACACCCAATAAGCCCCCCAAGCTTTTTTTGCCCATAAGGGGCCAGATATTATTACAAATGTAGCAAATAATACTCCTATCTCTACCGATGTAGATGCCATATTATCAAAAATATTTTTCTTCTTTACTAAATATAAAATAGAAAATAGAAAAGAAAAAAAGAAAAAAGACATAGAAAACACTGCTGATGGCATATGAAAATAAAAAATCTTTTGTACTAAACCCATTTTTAATTCTATAGGAGCTTGGTATATTTTATATATTGCTAAAGGCAAAATTATAAATAATAAAATCACTGATAAATAAAATATAATTTTTACATTTTTTCTCAAATTACCTCCAATAATAACTCTAATTTTATATTATGTTATTAATGAAAAGTCAATATTTTTTTTATTTCATATTATTTTAATGGGAATTAGTGAGAAATAATAGCTTATGATGCTTTTTCCTTCAATTTAATTTCTTTTTCTTCAAAAATCACATCTTCATGTTCTGGAAATTTTTCAAGTATCATTTCTCTAGTAATAACCACTTCTGTGATGTCATTATTTGATGGTATTTCATACATTAAATCTAGCATAACCTTTTCCATTATACTTCTTAAACCTCTAGCTCCAGTTTTTTGAACCATAGAAATTTTTGCAATTGCCTTTAATGCTTCATTACTGAACTCAAGAGCTACACTATCCATTTTAAATAATTCTTTATATTGTTTAGTTAAAGCATTTTTAGGTTCTGTTAATATCGCTATCATTGCTTCTTCACTAAGCTCTTCAAGAGTTGAAATAACCGGAACTCTACCTATAAATTCTGGGATAAGACCGTACTTTACTATATCTTCTGGCCTTGTAAATTTTAATATTTCTCCAAGGTCTTTTTTTAAATCATTATTCATTTTACTTTTTTTAGAAGCAACTTTAAAACCAACAAGCCTTTTACCTAACCTTGTTTTAATTATTTCATCTAAACCAGTAAAAGCTCCACCACAAATAAATAGAATATCTTTAGTATCTATAGGAATAAATTCTTGATGCGGGTGTTTTCGGCCACCTTTAGGTGGGATATTCGCAACAGTACCTTCTATAATTTTTAATAAAGCCTGTTGAACACCTTCGCCACTTACATCTCTTGTTATTGATGGCGAATCTGATTTTCTTGTAATTTTATCAATTTCATCTATGTATACAATCCCTCTTTGTGTTCTTTCTAAATCATGCTCTGCAGCTGAATATAAAGAAACAAGAATATTTTCAACATCTTCACCAACATAACCGGCTTCAGTAAATGTTGTTGCATCTACAACAGTAAAAGGAACATCTAAAATTCTTGCTAAAGTTTGAGCTAATAATGTTTTACCACTACCAGTAGGCCCAAGCATCAAAATGTTAGATTTTTGTAATTCAATATGCCTAACAGAAGAGTTTATTCTTTTATAGTGATTATAAACAGCCACAGATAAAACTTTTTTTGCCTCATCTTGCCCAATTACATATTCATCTAGCTTAGAAGCGATTTCACTTGGTTTTAATAAATCAAACTCCTGAGCTTCACTTTCTGGATAAACTTCGTCCTCTAAAATATCATTACATAACATAACACATTCGTCACAAATATAAACACTTGGACCTGCTATTAATTTTTTTACTTCATTTTGATGTTTTCCACAAAAAGAGCAGAAAAAATTATCTGACATTATTTCTCCTTATAAATCATTTTTATTTGTAATTATGTGATCTATTAAACCATATTTAAGAGCAGCTTCAGCATCCATAAAATAATCTCTCTCTGTATCATGCTTGATTTTATCAAGAGGTTGACCCGTATGATGAGCCAATATCCCATTTAAACTTTCTTTCATTGTTAATATCTCTTTTGCATGAATTTCAATATCAGAAGCTTGCCCCTGAACACCACCTAATGGTTGGTGTATTAAAATTCTTGAGTGAGGCAGTGCAAATCGTTTACCCTTTTCTCCTGCAGTTAGTAACACTGCTCCCATACTTGCAGCCTGACCAACAACAATAGTTGAAACAGGTGATGTTATTAATTGCATAGTATCATAAATTGCCATTCCTGCTGTAATTACTCCACCAGGACTATTTATATAAAGGGCTATTTCTTTTTCAGGATCTTCTGATTCTAAAAATAATAACTGAGCAACAATTAAATTTGCAATAAAATCATCAATTGGATAGCCTAAAAATATAATTCTATCTTTAAGTAACCTTGAATATATATCGTACTGTCTTTCACCTCTATGAGTTTGTTCTATAACACTAATAGGCATGTAGTTTCTCCTAATTAAAACACTAATTCATAATATACATATAATTTACAAAATAATCAACTTTTATTTTTATCAAATGAACAGACTCCCCCTTCACAACTATCATTTTCTATAACGGGATTCATTCCAAAAAACATTGGAATAATCTTTTCTATATTTGAACTACCACAATAGGGACACTTGTTTTCTTTAAATTCATTAAACTTTTTATTACAATCTTTACATTTATAGTTTTCATTCATTTTAAACTCCATAAATAAAACTTAATATAAAGTACGCATTAAAGGAGAAATGTCAAGGAAATAAGATCTTTTAATTTTTAAAAATGAAAATTTAGTAATTGATTTTTTCTTTAAGCTTATTGCTTGGACGAAACTTTACAACATTTCTTGCTTTAATTGTTGCCTCAACTTTATTTTTGGGATTTCTACCTATTCGTTCTTTTTTATGGGCAATTTCAAAAATACCAAACCCGGATATTTTCACTTGTTTATCTCTTATTAAGGCATCTTTAATTTCTTCAAAGAAATCATCAACCATCTTTTGAGCTTCTACTCTTGAATAACCAATATTTTCAACTATTTCTATAATAAGGTCATTTTTAGTCATTTTTCCTCCATTGTTCAATAAACAGATTATATCTGCTCAACTTAAAGAAAGTGGAGTTTACAACAAAATTAAATAATAATCAATGCTTTTTTTTAGTAAAATCATGAAAATAATTAAAATCATGGAAATCAGCTTTATCTGCCGAATGGTTTAAAGCCCAATGCTCTGTTTTTCCATTATTATATTTTATTACAGAAGAAATATTTACTAGTAAATTATCGATATTGATTAAATTTTCTGATTTAAGGATAAACTTAAGGTTAAACTTATTATTATCCTTTATCTTTTCTATATTTTTTATAGACAAACTACCCTCCTCTTTCATACCATATCTATAGTCATTGAAAGAATATGTATTATAACCATAATCAGGAGAAACATTTATTTCAAAATATGATTTATCGATTTTATTAGCTATAAATAACTCAAAACAAGTAGTTTTCCATAATTCGTCTTTTCTTTGGTAATTACTGGTAAAATTTTCAATGTAGGGAATTATTATTTCAGAAATATCTCCAAAAATGGAGTAAGATAATAAAAATAAATACTCTTTAATCTCTAAATCAACTTTAAAGTCGATTATTGAATCACTTTCTTTTTTAAAACTTTTTAACTTATAAGATGTTTTCAATATTTGTATAGATATTATCAAAACCACCATTAGACATAATTAAAATAATATCTCCTCTTCTTAAACGCCCCTTTAAAATACTTAAAATATCATTTCCATCTTTACCAAAATCAGCTCTGATATTTTTACTTTTTAACTCAGTTAAAAGCTCTCTAACATCTAACAAATTCTCATCGGGGATAAGCCTATGAGGCTCTACCTTTCTTATAATAACCCAAGAAGACTGTAAAAATGCCTCCAAATACTCATCTTTAAATATTTTTTGCCTACTTGTATTACTTCTTGGCTCAAAAATTGTTATTAATCTATTTTTAGGATATCTCATTTTAATTGCTGAAATTGTCTCTCTAATTGCAGTTGGATGATGGGCAAAATCATCTATAACAATAATACCGTTTTTTTCAAGTATCACTTCTTGCCTTCTTTTAGGTGGAATAAAGCTATCTAAAGCCTTTTGAACTTTAGAAAAATTATCAGTATAATACGACAAAGCACCTAGAACAGCTAAAAAATTTAATACATTATGCCTTCCAAACATAGGTAATGAAAATTTCATATCTTTTTTAAAAACTTTAACACTTATTTCCATTTTTCCTTTTCTTACTGCATAACTATAACAATAAATATCGCTCATTGGATTAAAGCCATAGGAAACTTTATTGCCATTAAAGTTTTTACCTAAAGAATCAACTTTAACTATTCCATCCCAAAAAACTAACAAGCCATTTTTAGGAACCATTTCTATTAAATTATGAAATACAGTTCTTAATTCATAAATATCTTTATAAATATCAGCATGATCAAATTCAACAGATGTTAAAATAGCAACCAGTGGCTTATAATGATAAAACTTAGGAACTTTATCAAAATAAGCAGTATCATATTCATCGCCTTCAATAATAAAAGGGCTATTTTTCTTAGTAAGTTTAATTGAAGGTTTATTTTCTAGTTTTGCTCCAACAAAATATGCTGGATTTAAACCTAATTTCTCAAAAATATGAATTGCCATAGTTGTAGTTGTTGTTTTACCATGAGTTCCTGCTACAACTAAGTTTTTATAATTACCTAAGTAGTTTTCTTCTAAAAACTTAGGAAAGGAATAGTATTTTATTTCTTTTTTTAATACTTCTTCCATTTCATCATGACCTTTTGAAACAATATTTCCAACAAGAACAATATCAATATCATCAGTAATATTATTTTTATTAAAGCCTTCTATAACCTTTATATCAGCATCTTTTAAAATATCAGAAGTAGGAGGATACAATTTATTATCGCTTCCCCATACATTATAGCCTTCATCTTTGAGTAATACAGCAGCATTACTCATTAATGTTCCTCCAATACCAATAATGTAAATGTTTTTATTGATTTCCATATTTCTCCTCATAAAGAGTATTGTTAAGCCTCTTTAAAATAGCTTTTTTTTGCCTTTCTTTATATAAATCATGTGAATTTTCACCCTTTTCATTATTTTTAGCTGTTACTTTATCTAAAATTTGAACTTCCGTCAATATATACAAAACATAAGCATGATTTGCAAATAATTCATCATCCGGAAGAATCATAATATCATCGACTCGAACAGGAATATCTATAATGAAATTTAAAACTCTATAGGTTTCTCCTGAAAACTGATTATCCTTTTTTCCATCTTTTTTTTCTACGATAAGACTATTTAAATCATTAATATCAAAGCCATCATTTATAGTTATAAGGGTATTTTTTATTTCATTAGGTATCAAATTATTAACAGAAAATAATTTACCAAAAAGATGATATAAAATAGGTAAAATATCTTGTTTATTTTCAGTAACAACTCTAAATCTTACTCTATCGAAAATTCTTGCCTGAAAACCTTGCTTTTTAGTTAAAAATTTACTAATAATACTCTCTCTTGTCTTTACACTCCACTCAAAAGTAAAATCAGGAAACATATCAGAATTTTGCATAAACTTAACATGCTTCAAAACTTTCTTTTTAACTTTATCAACAATAACTTTACTTTCCATTGATAATTTACTTATTAATTCTTGAGAATCAACATGATTTATGATATTCATTACCTTCAATAATGCTAATGCGACACTAAAATCTCTTCCAGCCTCTGGTTTCGATGCTAACAAGAAAACATCTATAATACTTTTATTACTAAAGTATTCCGGCACATCAATTTGATAAATATCTTTTAAGTAGTCTACTGAATTTTTATATACAAAATCAAGCCTTTTTCTATCATTTTCTAAATTAATATTAAATTCATTTACTAACAGATAATCCAAGACATCCTGCTTGGTTTCAAAATACATTCTATCCCAATCAAGAATTGACTTTCCTTCAAGGATTAACTTAAGTATCTTTAACTTTTTATATGTTAGCTTATTTTTAAACTTCTCTAAACTGTATATAAATCCTCCAAGATAAATAAAAATCATTATAGTTTATCTAAAACTTATTTTCAATTTTTTTATTTTATTATATTAAATTTTAGAATTCTTTATGATTATTTGTGATGTTTTTTTTCATTCCTTGATTTTTATAGAATAAAAATAGTAAAACATTGTTATAAATTCAATCTGCCAACTAATGTTAGCAGTTATACATAATTTTAACTTTATTGGGAGTAAAAATGCTAGAAGATATTAGAGCCTTTAATGAACACATAAAAAAAGAATCTGCATTTGTTGACCATGTTATAGATGAAGTATCTAGGGTCCTTGTAGGTCAAAGATATATGATAGAACGAATTTTAATGGGTCTTATTGGTGGTGGTCATATATTACTTGAAGGAGTACCTGGGCTTGCAAAAACTTTAGCAGTAAATACCCTTTCTGATACTATGAGTTTAGATTTTAAAAGAATTCAGTTTACCCCCGACTTACTTCCTGCTGATTTACTTGGAACATTAGTATATAATCAAAGAGAGTCTGAATTTCAAGTTAAAAAAGGTCCAATTTTTGCAAATCTTATTTTAGCTGATGAAATCAACCGTGCTCCTGCAAAAGTTCAATCTGCATTACTTGAAGCAATGCAAGAAAAACAAATAACAATTGGAGATGAAACATTTAAACTAGAAAAACCATTTGTTGTTATGGCAACTCAAAATCCAGTAGAACAAGAAGGAACTTACCCGCTTCCCGAAGCTCAATTAGATAGATTTATGTTTAAAATTAAAGTGGGATATCCTTCTAAATTAGAAGAAAAAGAAATAATGAAACGAGTTGCACTTGAAGCTTTACCAAAAGTAAATCAAATTATTTCAGCGGAGCAACTATTAAAAGCAAGAGAAATCGTTAAACAAATTAACCTAGAAGAAAGAGGAGCAAATGAAAGAGGTTTAATGGATTATATTGTAGATATAACATTTGCAACTCGTGAACCTGAAAAATATGGTTTATCTGATATTAAAGACTACATAGACTTTGGAGTATCTCCAAGAGCAACAATTTATATGCATTTAGCAGCAAGATTACATGCTTTTATTAAACATAGAGGACATGTTATCCCTGAAGACATTAAAACAGTTGCATTTGACATCTTAAGACATAGGATTATATTAACTTATGAAGCAGAAGCCGATAATATCACAACAGAAGACATCATTAAAAGAATTTTAGAAGAAATACCTATTCCTTAACTACTTACAAGCTTTTTTATAACCTAATTTACAAGCCTTTTTATATAAAAACTTAGCACTTGCCATATCTTTTTTAATACCTTTACCATATTCAAATATTTTTGCTAAATTATTACATGCTAAACCATAATCTAAATTACATGATTTCTTATAAAATTTCCTTGCTTGTTTTAAATCTTTTTTAAATTCAATACCGGTTTCATAAAAATAACCAATTTTATTACAAGCATAACCACTCTTTTTTGCACATCCTTGTAAAAAATATTTTTTAGCCATCAACAGACTTTTAGAGTAACCATTTCCTACTTCATAATTATAACCTAAATTATTACAAGATTTAACATGATTTTTTGCACAAGCTTTAGAAAATAATAAATTTGCATTAAAGTAATCTTTTTTATTTTGATATGTCCAAGCTAATTTAAAAAGTTCTTCAGGATTATCAGATATTTCTATATCTTTTTTATCATTAGTATTAGTTCCAAATTTAATATTACAAGATTTTTTATTACCTAATTTACACGCTTTCGCATAAAGTTCTTTAGCTTTTTTAATATTTTTTATCCCCTTAATTTTATCATAATGATAAACAAGTGCTAAATTATTGCAAGCTGTTTTATTTTTCAACTTACAACCTTTTTCGTAAAGAGTTTTAGCTTTTTCTATATTTTTTAATTTCACCTCAAATACATAGCCTGCATCTGTACAACTTTCAGCATTATTAAGTTCACAACCTCTTTGAGAATACTTAGCAGAATATTTATAGTTTTTAAGTTTTTTTCTACTTAAAAAACCTGCTTGCTTACAAGAGTAAGCATCATTTAGAACACAACCTTTTATATAATAATCTACTGCGATTTGATATTTAGTTGTTTTGCTTTTATACACCTTACCGGTTTCATAAATAAAACCAAGCATAGAACAAGCTCTTTTATCTTTGTCATAATTACAGGCTTTCTTAAAGTATATTTCAGCAGAATAATAAGAAGCTTTTTTATAATAATCAGCTCCTTTTCTATAATTGTTTATATTAGCACGATATCTATGGTAATGCTTTTGGGGCTTATTAGTATAAAAAATTACTCCTATTATACCTATAATAATAATAAAAAATATAAAACCTCCACCTTTACCTGATTTTTTACTCTTAGTGTTTTGACTACGGTAAGTATAAGAGTTAGTATTAGTGGTTTTATAACTAGGCTTATTTGATAATTTTTTAATTCTTTCTAATTCAGCTTGATTGTTTTTTGAAGTGTAAGAGTTTAACTTAGGCTCTGATTTTTGAACAAGATCATTTTTTACAACAGTTTCAACTTCTTTTGTTTCATGAGATGCTACAGAATTCCCTAAAGCATCAAATTCCCGCTTTTCATTTATAAAACGATCAGCATTTGAGTTAGAAGATAAAGAATCTTGAGCATTTTTTTGATATCCACTGCCAATAGTATCAGTTAAATCACCTAATTGATAATTATTATCATCTCTAAAAATAGGATCAGATAGATTATCGTTAAATGCAATATTAGATAAATCTTCTTGCATTTGTTCATTTACAGCTTCTTGAGGTATTAAATTATCAGTAGAGCTATCTGAGTATCCATCATAATCTTCATATATTTTATAAAAGGTTTTAACTCCTGATGAATAATCATCATTAACAAAATAATCACTAATTTTTCCACTATCTTTTAGTTTGCCTATTTCCTGTTCCGCTTCATTTGATTCATCCCAATCATTGCTATCAGTAATTTTGTAAATTTCCATAAAAATAGTTTTATCATAAATATCGTCTTTAATTTTTAAGATATTTTTCCCATTAATATTTTTTTCTTCAATAATTTTGTATTGATAATTTAACTCTTTCATTGATTCCTCTCAATAATTTTTATAATCAACTCCAATATTAATCTATTGAACACAATTATAGTTTATATATTTAACTTATTGCAAGAAATTTAACAATTTAATGCAGTAATCATTTGACTTTTTTTTAAATTGTACTATAATTTTTTTATTTGGAGGTTTTATGAAAAAGTTATATCCAACATTAGCATTTTTAATAATGTCAATATTTATAGTTTCTTGTGGATTAATAGAGTTTGATTTTGATACAAGTACAAAAGGAAAAGTAGAAAAACCAAGTATATGTCCCCCTAGTATAGGAGATTTTGAAATACCAGCAGAATTTAAAGAAGCTTTAACATCTCAGTTAAATGATGTTATATCCAATTCATTTGATGATATTATTAAAGAAGTAAAAAAACAAGATACTTGGCCTGCGGACTCTATAGTTCTAAAAAAATTAAATATGGTACAAACTAACATTCCTAATTCAGTCAGCTCATCTAATACTCTTGGTTTTATTTCAGAAATGAATATATATATTTCTTTAAAAGATGGAAGTAAAGAGATTTCATTCGCCGATATTAAAAATACTGATACAAAAGCAACTGTATTAAAATTTAATATAATAAATAAAAATATAATAAGCTACATAGATAAAGGTTTTAAATTAAGAATAGATTCTAAGTTAAGAGATTGCCCATCACAAGATATAGACTTTGATAATAAAATTACTGTTCATGTTAAATTATAAGAATAAATAAAAATTGTCAAAAAAACGACTAAAATTAAATTATGTCATAAAAAATATATAATTTTTTAGACTGCTTGGCTAAAAAATCCGTGTAAAACACTATTTTATGGAGTGGATGCCATATCTACCCCACAAAATAGTGGTTAAAACGGTAAATAAGAAAAAAAGGAAAAAATAATGCTTAAAACTTATTAGAACTTTTGGGGGCTATATGAGTGACGGAGGATTATATACAGCAATGAGTGGAAGTGTTGCAACATCAAAGCAACTTGATATCACTTCTAATAATTTAGCAAATATAAATACAACAGGATACAAAAAAGATAAAACAATATTTAAAGACCAACTGGCAAAAATAGAATTTGAAGACATAAACGAGCTTCAGGCTGAAAATGTAGAAATGCCTCCAAGAGTATTGCCTATTGATAAGTATAATGTAATCATAGACGATAATTTTACCGAATTTACTCAAGGAATGCTAGAAAAAACAAATAATATGCTTGATATTGCAATTAATGGTAACGGATTCTTAAAGGTTAAAACCCCTAAAGGAATACTTTATACTCGTGATGGCTCTTTTACTCGCTCAAAAGAAGGATTACTTGTTACTAGTGATGGCTACCCTATTTTAGATGAAAATGATACAGAAATAGATTTGGAAAACAGTAAAAAAGTAACTATAAATGAAGATGGAACTATTTATCTTGATAAAAGTAAAAATACTAAACTTGCTATTAAAACCTTTAATGATTTGAGTAAATTAGAAAAAATTGGAAAAAATTTATTTAAACAAACTAATAAAAATGAACAAGAAATAGAAAGTAAGGCAACTGTTCTTCAAGGCTTTCTGGAATCATCAAATGTAAGCCCTGTTCAAGAAATGGTAAACTTAATTTCATTACATAGACAATTTGAACTAAATGGTAAAACAATTGAAAGCTTTAGTGAAATGGATAAAAAAGCAACTAGTGACTTAGGTAGAATAGGATAAAATAATTTATAGGAGGTATTATGATAAAGGGACTACACAGTGGAGCAACAGGAATGGAAGCACAGCAAGTTAAACTTGATGTTATTTCCAACAATCTTGCCAATGTTAACACAACAGGTTTTAAGAAAAACAGAGCTGATTTTCAGGATTTGATTTACCAAACAATGAAAGCTCCAGGTACATCGTCAGCTGATGGTATAGAAAACCCCACAGGAACACAGATTGGTAGTGGAGTTAGAACTTCAGATGCTCAAAAAATAATGCTTCAAGGTGATATGATAGTAACAAACAATCCTCTTGATATTGCAATTACAGGAGATGGTTTTTTTCAGATTCAATTACCTAGCGGAGAACTTGGGTACTCAAGAGATGGTTCATTTCATTTAAACAGTCAAGGAGTTATTGTAAATACTAATGGTTATCCTCTTGAACCTAATATTACAATTCCACAAGATGCCCTGCATGTAAATATTGGTAGCGATGGAACAGTTTCAGTTATTCAATCAGGACAAACACAAGCTTCCGTTGTAGGAAATATACAAACTGCATCATTTATTAATCCTGCAGGTCTTGAAGCTATGGGTAAAAACTTGTATAAAGCAACATCTGCTTCGGGAGATTCCATTGTTGGCACACCGGGAGAAAATAGCTTAGGTAGCCTTGAACAAGGTTTTTTAGAATCGTCTAATGTTAAAGTAGTAGAAGAAATGGTTAGCTTAATCACAACTCAAAGAGCCTATGAATTTAATTCAAAATCAGTTCAGACAGCCGACCAAATGTTAAGAACGACCACACAGCTAAAATAAGATCATTTAAAAGCTTATTATTTTTGAATTTAAAGTGAAGTCTTTTTAAAATACAAAAACTTACTTGACAATATCATAATTATATCATTAAATACTTAAGTTGAATTGTAGGAGATATAAATGAATAAAAAAATAGTAATTGCAATCATATTAATGCTAGCAACCGTTGGATATTTGATTTCTGCATCATTTGTAAATAACAAAATATCATATTTATCAATAAATGACTTAAAAGCTTCTCCTTCTAGCTTTATTGGTAAAGAAATTAAAATAACAGGTAAAGTTTTAAATGATAAGCTTGAAGAAAAACTAACATCAGAAGGTAAAGTATATAAATTTAAAATAAAGGATAAACTAATAAAAAAAGATCCTGCTAAGATTACTATCCTTTACACTGGTGTATTACCTGATTCATTCCAAAAAGATGCAGATGTTGTTTGCACAGGAGAGTTAAATAAAAATGGTGAGTTTGTTGCAAGTTCAATTATTTCGAAATGTCCTTCCAAGTATGAGTCTCAAGGAGATGAACACCCTGATGAAATAAAAATAAAAAATACAGATAAAAAATAAGGAGCAATTTTGGCATTATTAGGACAATTATTTCTTTATTTAGCTTTTATAATATTAATATTTTCAATAATATTTGCAGTATTTGCTATAAAGAAAAAATCTATAAAATATATTGAAGTAAGTAAGTATCTTATATTAAGTTCTTCATTTTTAATTTGGGTTTCAACAATTGCATTAGTTTATGCTTTTGTAACTAATGATTATACTATTAAATTTGTTGCTCATTATTCTGATTCAACAACAGGATTTTGGTATAAAGTATCAGCTCTTTGGGCTGGACAAGCAGGCAGTTTATTATTTTGGACTGCTATTTTAGCAATGTTTATAATTATTTTAATATTAACATATCCTAAAAAAGAAAAAATAATGCTTCCTCATATTTTATGGTTTTTAGGTTTATCATTATTATTCTTTCTTTATATAGTATTATTTACTTCTAATCCTTTTGAAATTTTTTCTTTAAAAGAAAAGTTACCAACAGATGGAGTAGGTTTAAATCCTCAACTTCAAACATTTTCTATGTTATTCCACCCTCCACTATTATATTTAGGATATGTTGGCTTTAACATTGTTGTTGCTTTTATTTTTGCAGGATTGATTACCAATAAACTAGATTCAGAATGGATTATTTTATCACGAAATTGGGCATTAGTTTCTTGGCTATTTCTAACCATGGGTAATATCTTAGGTGCTCAATGGGCATATACAGAACTTGGTTGGGGAGGTTTTTGGGCATGGGATCCTGTTGAAAATGCTTCTTTCGTACCTTGGTTAACATCAACAGCATATATTCATAGTGCGAATTTACAACTCAAAAGAGGTATTTTTAAAAAATGGACTATTGTTTTAGGAATGATAACTTATGCCTTAACAATTTTAGGTACATTTATTACAAGATCTGGTTTTATTGATTCTGTTCATGCATTTGCAAAATCTACTATAGGTTGGTATTTTATAGGATTTTTAATTATTTTTTCTATTATCTCCATCTTTTTACTTATTTATAGATTAAAACAATTAAAAACCTATGCTAACTTAAAATCATTCTTTTCCCGAGAGAATAGCTATTTATTTGCTAATTTAGCTTTTCTAGTTGGAGTTTTTATAGTTTTATTTGGTACATTATCTCCGAATATTTTTAAAGCTTTTGGCGAAAAAATATCCATAAACAAAGAATATTTTAATCAAGTATTTAGTCCGATTGGCCTTTTTATACTACTATTAATGGGTTTAGCTCCTACATTTTCATGGAAAAAGATTACTGAAAATAATTTCAAAAAAAGGCTACTACCTGCATTTACTTTAACAATTATTTTCACTATTGCAGTTATAATACTTAAACCAGAAATGATAAAAAAGATATCAAGTATTTACTCTCTTTTAGCAATATCACTATCATTTTTTAATATAATAATTATAACTTATGAATTTTCTTGGGCATTCAAATACCTAAAAAAAGAAAACTATTCATTTAAAAATGCAATTATTTGGCTTTTTGTAAAAAGAAACAGTAAATATGCCGGATATCTAGTTCATTTAGGAATGGTAATGATTTTTATTGGCTTGGCAGGAACAGCTTTTAATACAGAAAAAGCTAAAATGCTTGAAATTAACCAAAGTTTAAAAATAGATTCATATCAGCTAAAGTTTAAAAAAATATATCTTGATAGCTCAAATATTGACAAAGATCAGGTTTACGCCTTAATAGATTTATATAAAAATGGTAAAAAAATTGATACACTCAAACCTCATAAAAACTTTTATAATAATGCAATAGAAGGAGTTACTTCAGAGGTGTCAATTTATTCCACATTAGCAGAAGACTTATATGTTGTATTAGAGGGTTTTGATATTGAAAAAAACCTAATTTTTATAAGAGCATATATAAATCCCCTTATTATTTGGTTATGGATAGGAGGTTTTATAATTATGATTAGTTCCCTTCCTTTATTTTTTAGAAAAAAATATAAAATTTAATTATTTTATAATCCTATTCTTTTTAGGCTTTCTTTTTTATGTTCATCTGAAATATAACTAATTATTAAAGAATAATTGTTTGTTTTTTTATTAAATTTTAATTCTATGTTTTGATATTTTCTCCAATTAGATTGATTATTCATATCAAATTTTATTTTATGAGCGGTAAAGTTATCAATTATAAATTCTGTAGATTCTAAGTAATATAAAGCATCTACATGATTAAAGTTATTATCCTTATTCATTTTAGACTTCATTATGAAAATAAAAGCAAAAGTTAACGCTCCCAAAATAATTATTAATGTAGTTTCAAGTATGGTCATAACATTTTCTCCTTTACCTAGTATAAATATAGCTTTTTTTCTCTTTTTTTTCAATTTTTTATTTATTAATTTTAAGGAAAGAGGATATTTCGATTTCACCTTGCAAGAATTTTTTAGTTTTTATTCAAAACTCCAATCGTTTCTAATTTATAAAAAAGAATATATCTGAAACACATTTACATAGCATGATAAATCTTGATAAATTAAGAAA
>Ga0256842_1000675_pt1 | contig 29764 bp, 28 predicted proteins | sample 4559240metaG_FD_185973 | JGI IMG/M metagenome (GOLD analysis project Ga0256842, IMG submission 185973) | Hydrothermal vent microbial communities from Guaymas Basin, Mexico - 4559-240 | ecosystem: Environmental > Aquatic > Marine > Hydrothermal vents | place: Mexico: Guaymas Basin | collected... | reverse complement strand
TGTTCTTATTATGATTCGTTCAGGTCACATAGATCATTTAAGAGCTTTTAAAACGGTTGCTTAATTTATTACTTATTCATATTTGAAAAACTTAATATCTACATTCTTAGTTTAACTTGCTTATTTTTTGGCACAACTTGTTATTTTAATAACAAGTTGTTAATAGTCTATTTCGCAATTACCTAATTAACCCGGAGGCCACTGCATACTTCTTCCACCTACTAAATGCAAATGAAAATGATTTACAGTTTGTCCACCCATTAACCCATTGTTATTTACCACTCTATATCCATTCTCGCTAAGCCCTTCAAATCTAGCAATTTCTTTTGCTGCTAGCATTAATTTGCCTAAAAGTTCAATATTACTTTCATTCATATAATCCAAAGATTGAATATGCTCTTTAGGAATAATAAGTACATGTGTTGGAGCTACAGGTTCAAGATCTCTAAATGCATATACATATTCATTTTCATAAACTTTAGTTGATGGAATATCACCATTTACAATTTTACAAAATATACAATCACTCATTTCTTTCACTTCCTTTAGCTACTTAATATTTCCAAATATTTCTCCATTTACAATCGTCTTCAAATCTACTTTTATAAATTCATTTGTTAAATTAACACCTGAACTTACATTTACTTTTAAATAATTTTCAGTAAGCCCACTTGCTACTTTTAAATCCTCATTATATGCTTCAAATAATACAAAATGAGATCTATTAATTTGAGAAGACTTGTAAATATTTTCATAATCATTAACAAGTTTTGTTAATGTTTTACTTCTTTCAGATCCTAGAGTGCCATGAATCTGATTTTTCATAGTTGCAGCTTTTGTGCCTTCTCTAATTGAATATTTAAATACATGAACTTGGCTAAATTTAATAGCTTTAACAAATTCACAAGTTTCTTTAAATTCTTCTTCAGTTTCACCTGGAAAAGCAACAATAATATCAGTTGTAATTGCAGGTTCATCAAAATACTCTCTTAATAATTGTACCACTATTATATAATCTTTTGTTAAATATTTTCTATTCATTCTGGCTAAAACAGTATCCGAACCACTTTGAAGTGATAAATGAAAATGATTCGCTAATTTATCGATTTTAGAAAGCCTTATAATATTTTCTTCAGTTAAAAAAGTTGGTTCAATTGAACTAAGCCTTAATCTTTTTATACCTTCTATTTTATTTGCTTCTTCAAGAACATTTATTAAATCCACTTCTTCATCAAAATCTTTTCCATAAGAAGCAACATGGATTCCTGTAAAAACAATTTCTTTATAATTATTATCTCTTAAATCTTTAATTTCCTTTATAATGTCTTCCATTTTTTTAGATCTAATTCTACCTCTAACATATGGGATAATACAATAAGAGCAAAACTGATTACATCCATCTTGAATTCTAATAAATGCTCGTGTTTTATGAAGCGTTTCATTTATCATAATATCTTCAACTTTATCTTCTTTTTCTATATCAAGAATTACTTTTTTATTATCACCATTATATTTTTTTACAATTTCAAGTATTTGCATTTTATTATTATTTCCAAGAACAATATCAACTTCATCCATTTCTAGTAATTTATCTGGTTCTTTCTGAGCATAGCAACCAATTGCTGCAACAACACTTTCAGGATTAAGTCGTTTCGCTCTTCTTAGCATTTGTCTCGATTTACTTGAACTCAAATTAGTAACAGTGCAAGTATTTACTATATATATATCTGCAATATCATTAAATTCTACAATCTCATATCCGTCGTTTTTAAAAAGTTTTACAAGCCCATCAGTTTCATAACTGTTCACTTTACAACCCAAAGTCATAAAGGCAACCGTTTTGTTTATTTTCATTCTTTCCACCTATTTCTTTTTCTTTGCAACAATTACAGCCCAATCGCCATCTCTATCTTCATCTATAATTTCAAGCCCATTTTCAATATAAATTTCCTTTATTAAATCTACTTTTTCAATAATAATTCCAGATGAAATAAAAATTGAATTTTCATCTAAAACATTAACAAAATCTTTTATTAACATAACAAGTATCTCACTTAAAATATTCGCAACTAGTATATCCGTTTTTTTAAAATACAAATCTTTTAAATTTCCAATTAAAAGTTCAACATTATCTACATTATTCATTATAAAATTTTCTTTCGATGCTTTTATAGCTTCTTCGTCTATATCAATTGCAACAATTTTCTTTGCATTAAGCTTTGAAGCAACAATTGATAAAATTCCACTTCCGCAACCTACATCTAAAACTTTATCATCTTTTTTTAAATATTTTTCAATCATTTTTATAGATAAACTTGTAGTTCCATGTGTTCCAGTTCCAAAAGCCATTCCTGGATCAATTTTTATTTGAATTTTTTCATCATATTTGTTTTTATCCCATGAAGGTTTAATCAAAATATCATCAGTTATTTTTATTTTTTTAAATCCTTCTTTCCATTTCTGTTTCCATTCATCATTAATTTCAAAATAACTTATTTCAATTTTCGATAAATCTAATTCTTCCTTTATTAATTTAATAACATCTTCAACCTCATTATAATAACCTTTAACCTCTACAACATCTCTCAAAGATTCATCAAATTTATCTTCATCAATATATATTTCACCAGTATCATTATCTAAATCTATTTTCTTATTATCTTCAATTAATACTCCGTTTGATCCATTTAAATGAAAAAAATTTGATACTATCTCTGAATACTTTCCGTCTGTTTTTATGGAAATTTCATACCATTTCATATTATCACACTCGCTATCTATTACATCAGTCATTATACTACAAAAAAGCGGTTATATCTAATAGATTTAACCACTTTTTATTTAACTAAACATTCTTTTTACTTTTTCAAAAAAATTATCCTTTTGAGTATATCCTTTTGTATTTGATGTTTGCTTTTCAAAGTCTTTTAAAAGTTCTTTTTGTTTCGCATTTAAGTTTTTAGGAACTTCTACTTGAACTCTTACATATTGATTTCCTTTTCCATAACCGTTAAGTACAGGGAATCCTTTATTCTTTAATCTATATTGTTTTCCACTTTGAGTTCCTGGAGCAACAGTAATTGAAATTTTACCTTCTAAAGTTGGTACAACTATCTCACTTCCAAGCGCAGCTTGAGTGAATGTAATAGGTATTTCACAAAATACATCATCACCATCTCTTTTGAAAATTTCATGTGGCATTACGCTCACAACTACATAAACATCACCCCTAGGACCACCTTTTGAACCTAAATCACCTTCGCCACGAAGATTCATTTTAGCGCCATGATAGATTCCAGCAGGAATATTAACTTCAATTTTTTTACTTTTCTTAACTTTTCCATGACCTTTACATGTATGACATGGAGTTTCATATATCTCTCCCGAACCATTACATTTATCACAAGCTGCTACCGAAATGGATTCACCAAATAAACTTCTTTGTTTATATCTTATTTCACCACTTCCGCCACATTTATCGCAAGTATGTTTTTTAGTTCCAGGTTCAGCGCCAGTTCCATTACATGTTGAACATTCTTCAGTACGATAAAACTCAATATCTTTTTTAGTTCCAAATGCAGCTTCTTTAAAAGATATTGTAACATTTACTTGAATATTTTTTCCTTTTTGAGGCCTGTTTCTTGAACTTCTTCCGCCACCACCGAAACCGCCGAAACCGCCACCAAACATTTCATTTATAATATCTTCAAATCCGCCGCCACCAAATCCGCCGCCACCAAAGCCACCCTGTTGATTCACTCCAGCATGTCCAAATTGATCATACATATTTCTTTTTTCTTGATCGCTTAAAACTTCATAAGCTTCATTAATTTCTTTAAATTTCTCTTCAGCCTCTTTATCGCCTGAATTTCTATCAGGATGATATTTCATAGCTTTTTTTCTATAAGCTTTCTTAAGTTCTGCTTCATCGGCGCTTTTTCCAACGCCTAGCACATCATAATAATCTCTTTTACTCAAAATAAATCACACTCCCAGAAATAAGTATATAGGCACCTAAAAGGCGCCTAATATAATTAGTCTACTACTTCGTAATCAGCATCTTCAACATCATCCTGTGGCTGTTCGTCAGCCGGACCTTGCTGTGCCTGTTGCTGTGCCGCTTCTTGCTGATACATTTTCTGTGCAATTGGAGCAAAAGCTTCATTTAATTCTTCAACAGCTTTATTTATTGCTTCAACATCGTCTTTATCTTTTACCTCTTTAATAGCATCTACTTTTGCTTGTATAGTAGTTTTTTCTTCTTCAGTAATATCAATTTTTTCATCATTAATAGTTTTTTCAGTTTGATATACTAATGAATCAGCAGTATTTTGAGCTTCAATTAATTCTTTTTGAGCTTTATCTTCTTCAGCATGTTCTTCAGCTTCTCTAATTTTCGCTTCAATTTCTTCTTCATTTAAATTTGTTGAAGATGTAATAGTAATATGATGTTCTTTACCAGTACCTTTATCTTTAGCATGTACATTTACAATACCATTTGAATCAATATCAAATGTTACTTCAATTTGAGGAATTCCTCTTTTTGCTGGTGGAATACCATCAAGTTGGAATCTTCCAAGTGTAATATTACCAGTTGCCATTTGTCTTTCACCTTGTAAAACATGAATATCTACTGCATTTTGATTATCTTGTGCAGTTGAAAATATTTGACTTTTCTTAGTAGGAATAGTAGTATTTCTGTCAATAAGTTTAGTAAACACTCCACCTAAAGTTTCAATTCCTAAAGATAATGGCGTTACATCAAGTAATAATACATCATTTACTTCACCAGTTAATACACCTGCTTGAACAGCAGCTCCAATTGCTACACATTCATCTGGATTAATACCTTTATGAGCATCTTTACCAGTAATTTTTTTAACAGCTTCTTGTACCGCTGGAATTCTTGTAGATCCACCAACTAATATTACTTCATCAATTTCAGAAGCAGTTAAACCTGAATCTTGTAATGCTTTTCTAGTAGGTCCAGTAGTTCTTTCAACTAAACTTGAAGTTAAATTTTCAAAAATTGATCTTTTAATATCCATATTCAAATGAAGCGGTCCACTTTGATTAGCTGTAACAAATGGTAAATTAATATTTGTAACTTGCTTAGAAGATAACTCTTTCTTAGCATTTTCAGCAGCCTCTTTTAATCTTTGGTGAGCCATTTTATCATTTCTTAAATCAATTCCGTTTTTATTCTTAAAATCGTCAGCAATATAATTCATTAAAACTTCGTCAAAATCGTCTCCACCTAAATGATTATCTCCATTTGTAGCTAACACCTCAAATACTCCGTCTCCTACTTCAAGAATAGAAACGTCAAACGTTCCGCCACCTAAGTCAAATACTAATATTTTTTGTTGAGCTTCTTTTTTATTAAGTCCATATGATAAAGAAGCAGCAGTTGGCTCATTTATAATTCTTTTTACTTCTAAACCAGCAATTTTACCTGCATCTTTAGTAGCTTGTCTTTGAGCATCTGAAAAATATGCTGGAACTGTAATTACAGCCTCATTAACAGTTTCTCCTAAATAACTTTCTGCATCAGCTTTTAATTTTTGCAAAATCATTGCTGAAACCTCTTCAGGTGTTAATTTCTTTCCGTGTACTTCTTTTTTATAATCTAAACCCATATGTCTTTTTATTGAACTAATTGTTCCCTCAGGATTTGTAATTGCTTGTCTTTTTGCTGTTTCTCCAACCAATCTTTCTCCATCTTCTGTAAAAGCTACAATCGATGGTGTAGTCCTATTTCCTTCAGCATTTGGAATTATTGTTGGATCTCCACCCTCCATAACTGAAACGCACGAATTTGTTGTTCCTAAATCGATACCTATTACTTTACTCATTTTATTCCTCCTTAAAATTCTAATAATTATTTATTTGAAGCAACTTTTACCATTGCATATCTCAATACTTTCCCTTCTAAAAGATATCCTTTTTGAAGTTCTTGTATTATTTCATTATCTTCATGTTCTTCACTTTTTTCCTGCATTACTGCATGATGATATTTTGTATCAAATTTTTCTCCAATAGTTTTAACAATTTCAACTTTTTGATTATTTAAAAATTCATCAAAACTTTTCTTAATAAGCTCTATACCTTCAAGAAGTGATTCGGAATTTGAACCCTCTTTTGAAGAATCAATAGCTCTTTCAAAATTATCAATAATTGGTAAAATATCTTTTATAACTTCACCATGAGAATATTTAATTAAATCTCGCCTCTGTTTTTCATTTCTTTTTTTAAAATTTTGAAATTCAGCTTGAAGTCTCAAATATCTGTCTTTACTTGCTGCTACTTCTTCTTTTAAAATTTCCATTTCAGATTTTTCCTCAACAATCTCAACTTCTACTTCTTTTTCAATTTCTTCCGTTTCTTCGTTTTCTTCCATTTCTACATTTTCTTCTGTTTCTTCATTTTCTTCATTTTCTTCTAAAACATCTTCTTTTATTTCGTTTTCATTTTCCATTAAATTCACCTCTTATAAATGTATTCCTGAAAATATTTTTGTTAATGTCTCAGCGACATAATTAACAGTCGATATTACACTAGGGTAATTCATTCTTATAGGACCAATAACACCAATCCGTCCTGCTTGAAACCCATTTATTTTATAGCCGGCCGATATCATACTACATCCATTTATTTCTTCAAGACCAACTTCCTCTCCAATTTTTATAGATATATTTTGATCAAGCTCGCAACTTAATAAATTTCTTAAAACATTTTTATCTTCCAACGTCGTTAAAAATTCTTTTACTTTTTTTACATCTTGAAATTCAGGTAAATCAAAAATTTTATTTATTCCATCAAGTTTCACTTCTATATCATCCATATTTTTTAAAGTTTCTTTTAATACAGGAACAATATAATCAATTACTTCTCTAAAATGTGGAAGTTCTGATTTAATTTTACTGATTTTTTTAACCGTTATTTCACTTATATTAGAACCTTGTAATTTTTTAAGCATCACATTACTAATCAAATCAAGTACATCTTGACTAATTCCTTCAAGAGGCAACTGAATGTTTTTTACAATACCAGTATCAGAAACAAATACTAAAAGTACTTTAGAATAATTAATATTAATTAATTTCAAATTAGTCAATTTTGATTTATTAAACTGCGGAAGAGTAACCAAAGTTGTCATATCAGTCATCTGCGTTAAAATTTCCAACGCTTCCTTTATAACATCTTCAACTTCAATAACATTTCCTAAAAGCAATTTTTTTATTATCTGTCTTTGATTATAATCTAAAACATCCAATTTCATTAAATTATCAACATAAACCCTATACCCTAGTTCAGAAGGTATCCTTCCGGACGATGTATATGGTTGCTTTAAATATCCAAGAGCTTCCAAACCAGCCATTTCATTTCTAATAGTCGCAGATGAAACTCCTAACGAACTTTTTTCTTTAATAGTCTTAGATCCTACAGGCTCAGCATTTACAATAAAATCTTTAATTACTAAATGCAATATTTTTAATTTTCTTTCATCCATAGCCATTTAATCACCTTAGCACTCTCGTAGTTTTTCTGCCAACAACGCTATACTAAACTTATTTTTTACTATTGTCAAGTATTTTTTCTTATTTTTTTCACTCTCTTAATCAGAGTGCTAATTGCAAAATAAAAAAAATTAGCAGTCGGTATTTCCTTTTGCTAATTAAGATTATACTATTTGTTTTTTTATTTGTCAAGGAAATTATAGCACTCTTTTTAAAAGAGTGCTAATTCAAATTAGTTTAGTTATAATAGTGTTGCTAATACTCATTCCTTTTTCAGTTATCCACATGCGTTCATTATTCATTTCAATCATTTTTTCTTCTAAAAGCTCAACTATTTCTTGATTATGTTCCTTGATGAAATCAATATTATATTTTTTATTAATTTCTTTATAATTAATTCCCCTTAATAGTCTAAGACCTAACATAATTTCCTCAAATAAATTTTCTTCTTCGCAAATATCTGAAACCTCTTCAATGGGTTTCGTTTCATTATCAATAATATTAAAATATTCATCAAAAGAAATTACATTTCCATATCTTTTATTATCAACAAATCCATGAGCAGCCAATCCTAATCCAAGATAATTTTCTCTTTTCCAATAAATCATATTGTGTTTTGACTCAAATCCTTTTTTAGAAAAGTTTGATATTTCATATAGATTATATTTATTTTCACCTAATTTATCAATTAATAATTCATACATGTTTCTATCTAATTCTTCATTAGGTTCTTCTAAAATACCTTTTTCTATTAACTTATAAAGTTTTGTGCTTTCTTCTACTTTTAAACTATAGGCTGAAATATGTTCTGGATTAAGTTTTATAACTTTATCAATTGAACTTTCAAACATTTCAATCGTTTGATTTGGAAGTCCAAACATTAAATCAAGAGAGACATTATTAAATCCAACTTCTCTAATTAAATTATAGCTTTCTAAAAATTCTTCATAATCGTGAATTCTACCAAGCATTTTCAAAATATTATTATTTGTACTTTGAAGTCCTATACTAATTCTATTTATTCCGATCTTTTTATAAATTTCTATTTTTTTGCGATTTATCGTTCCAGGATTAACTTCAATTGTAAATTCTAAAAGTTTATCTAAATCATTATATTTCTTTATTTTATTAATCACTTTTTCAATATATAATCCATTCACTAATGAAGGAGTTCCCCCACCAAAATAAATTGTAACAACTTTAAATCGATTTAAAACTTCTTTATACATCTCAATCTCTTTTAATAGATACTCAAAATATTTATCTATTAAAGTCTGATTAGTAACAGATACAAAATCACAATATATGCATTTCGATTTGCAAAATGGTATATGAATATATATTCCCAATATTTCTTTATTTATTTTCATCATCATATTTTAACACTTCTAAGAATGCATTTTGTGGCACATCTACTTTTCCAAATTTCTGCATTCGTTTTTTACCTTTCTTCTGTTTTTCAAGAAGTTTTTTCTTACGAGTTATATCTCCACCATAACATTTTGAAGTAACATCTTTTCTCATCGCTTTGACATTTTCCCTTGCGATAACATTACTGCCAATTGCCGCTTGAATAGGAATTGCAAACATATGCTTAGGAATTGTTTCTTGCAACTTCTTACATATTCTTCTTCCTCTATAAACTGCACTTGATCTATGAAGTATCATTGAAAACGCATCAATTCTTTCTTTATTTATTAAAATATCAATTTTTACTAGATCCGATTCTCTATATTCTAAAAGCTCATAATCCAAAGAACCATAACCTTTTGTAATTGATTTGAGAGTATCAAAAAAATCATAAATCACTTCATTTAACGGAAGTTCATAATTAAGCATCATTTTCTTCTCATCTAAATAATGCATATCAAGCATTGTTCCTCTACGCTCTTCGCAAAGAGCCATTACGTTTCCAACATATTCCTTAAGAACCATTATATCAGCTTTAACTATCGGCTCTTCCATATATCTAATCAATGTCAAATCAGGAAGATTTGAAGGATTTTGAACTTTAATTTTTTCTCCACTATTTAACACTACATTATATATTACACTTGGAGATGTTGAAATAATATCTAAATTAAATTCTCTAATCATTCTTTCTTGAATAATTTCTAAATGTAAAAGCCCTAAAAAACCACATCTAAAACCATAACCTAAAGCCACAGAAGTTTCTGCCTCATATACTAAAGATCCATCGTTTAATTGAAGTTTTTCAAGTGCATCTCTAATATCATCAACTTTTTGATCGCCAAGCGGATATATTCCACAATATACCATTGGCGTTACTTTTTTATATCCATGCATAGGTTTTTCTGTTGGATTTTCAGCATTTGTTAAAGTGTCTCCAACATTGCAATCTTTAACATTTTTTATACTCGCTGTAATATAACCTACTTCACCAGCTCGTAAAACGTCAACTTTTTTCTTGTAAGGCGCATGTATTCCTACTTCAGTCACTTCATATTCAACTTCGTTCGACATCATTTTAATCTTATCGCCTTTTTTAACTTGGCCATCAAACACTCTTACATATGCAATAGCACCAGTATATGAATTGTAAATTGAATCAAAAATCAATGCTTTTAACGGTTTATTTTCATCTCCATTTGGCGCAGGAATTTTTTTAACAATTGCTTCAAGTACATCTTCAATATTTATTCCTTCTTTAGCTGAAATTCTTGGTGCATCTTCAGCAAGTATTGCTAAATCATCCTCAATTTCTTGAATGATTTCATCTGGTCTTGCACTAGGCAAGTCAATTTTATTTAGAACCGGAACTATCTCAAGTCCAACTTCATCTGCCAAATGTACATTTGCCATTGTTTGTGCTTCAACTCCCTGTGATGCGTCAACAACTAAAACCGCACCTTCGCATGCAGCTAAACTTCTTGAAACTTCATATGTGAAATCCACATGTCCTGGAGTATCAATTAAATTTAATATGTATTCTATTCCATCTTTAGCAACATATTTTAATCTTGTTGTCTGTAATTTTATTGTAATTCCGCGTTCTCTTTCTAATTCCATTGTATCTAGTATTTGTTCTTCCATCTCTCTTTTAGTCAATTGCCCTGTAGTTTCAATTAATCTATCTGCTAAAGTAGATTTTCCATGATCTATATGTGCAATTATTGAAAAATTTCTAATTCTTGATTGTCGTTCACTTACCATATACGCCTCCCTAAACTCACTTCAGTAATTATATCATAAGAATATCCTATTAACAAAAATGAATTGAATTTTTTTTATTTTATTATTGCATTTTTAACTTTTTTATAATATAATAACTACTCGAGCGTACTAAAGAAAAATAAACATGTATTTCAAATAAATATTACTTGATTTTTATTTAATTTCATGTTAGCATTTATATGTTAAATCATCTAGGGGGTGAAAATCATGCCGATTATTCAATCAGCTAAAAAAAGAGTTAAAGTTACTAAAACTAAAACTGAAGCTAATGCAAAAAGAAAAAAGGATATTAAATTCTTAGAAAAAGATTTTAATAGAACAATCGCTGAAAACAACGTTGAAGAAGCAACTAAATTCTTCAGACAATTAGAAAAGAAATATCATCAATTTAGCGAAATAAACCTTTTTCACAAAAACAAAGCAGCTAGAAAAATTGCTCAATATCAAAAAATGTTAAACTCTGTGGCTAAATAACCGTCAATTTTCCCCAGAAGACTGCATATCACGTGCTAATCATCGATTAGTGCGTTTTTTATTGCACTTTTAAGCAAACACTAACACAGTTACTCCTAATATTGCAATAAAAGCTCCCAATATAGCTTTTCTACCAACTTTTTCATGAAACACTTTAATTGAAATAGGTATTACAAGTATAGGCGCAAGTGCCATAATCGTTGATGCAACCCCTACAGCTGTATATTTAATTGCAAGAAGAGAAAAAACAACACCTAAAGTAGAACCAAAAAACGATCCAATCAATATACTAATCATAACTTTTTTTGATTTAAAAACATTTTTTATTTTATAAAATTCTTTATTTATCATAAAAATAATAACTAAGCCTATAATACCCGCAATCATTCTTACTTGAGTAGCTACAAGTATATTTAAATCTCCCATTCCAAGCTTCGAAAAAATCAACCCTACCGCTTGTCCAAAAGCTCCTATTAAAGCATAAACAATTCCTTTTATAGGATGGGATAATTTAATTTCTCTTTTATTTGAATCTTTTACAACTAATACTACTGAAATACCAAAAATAGTTATAATCATACCAATCACTGAATAAAGTGATAATACTTCGCCAAATACTAGATATCCTAGAATTGCCGAAATTGGTGGTACAGATGACATAATTAAAAGAGATATTCTAGATCCAATTAAAATAAAAGCTTTAATTAAAAATATATCTCCAAGAACAAACCCTATTACTCCAGAAATCATTAAATAAACCCAACTCTCTGGTGAAACGGTTTGTAAAAAAACATCATTCTTAGTAACCATTAACATCAAAGTTAAAATTAAAAAAGATATTACTAATTTCATTATATTAACAGTATTAGCTCCCACTTCTTTTCCTGCTATCTCAAAATTGATTGCAGTCATTGTCCAACATATTGCTGCTGCAAATGCTGAAATTTCACCTAAATAAGTCATTTTATCCTCCACACCTTTTATACTAATTTCTCTAATTTTATCATAGCTTCACAAAACAATATATTCTTTTTTATTATAGATTCATACACATACTCGTGATATAATAAACTTTACGAAGAATTATAAAGGAAGGATGATATAATGAGTTTTCATTTAGAAGCAAAAAAAGGCGAAATAGCAGACAAAGTATTATTACCAGGAGACCCTCTAAGAGCAAAGTACATAGCAGAAAATTTTTTAGAAAACAGTGTAAAATATAACAATGTAAGAGGTATGTTTGGTTATACCGGCACATATAAAGGCCATAAAGTTTCAGTTCAAGGTACTGGTATGGGCGTTCCTTCAATTAGTATTTATATAACAGAATTAATTAATGATTATGATGTAAAAAATTTAATAAGAATCGGTACTTCCGGTTCAATACAGGAAGATATTAAAATAATGGATGTTCTAGTGCCTATGAGTTCATGTTCAAATTCAAATTTAAATAATAAAATTTTCGGATTTGATACTTATGCACCAACAGCAAGCTTTAAACTTTTTAAAAACGCACTAAAAGCATCTGAAGAATTAAATACCGAAATCAAAAGCGGAACTATTTTAACAAGCGATAGTTTTTATTCTTTTAATAAAGAATTCCCAAATCCATGGAAAGATTACAATGTTCTTGCAGTCGAAATGGAAACCTCAGCATTATTTACCATTGCAAGTAAATATAACGTCGATGCATTATCAATTTTAACAATTAGTGATTCTATTTTAACAGGCAAAACAATTACAAGTGAGCAAAAAGAACGTGCTCTTAACGATATGATTATCTTATCATTAGAAACTATCATTAAATAAGGAGGTCGCTATGAGCATTTCAACATTTGATTGTTTAGGACCCATTATGATTGGCCCATCCAGTTCACATACTGCAGGCGCAGCAAAAATCGGATTAGTAGCAAATAAAATTGCTAATAACAATATTAAAAGTGTTATTTTTTATCTTCACGGTTCTTTTGCAAAAACTCATAAAGGTCACGGAACAGATAAAGCTCTTTTAGGTGGAATTTTAGGTTTTGATGAAAAAGATAAAAGAATCAGACATTCATTTGAAATTGCAAAAGAGAGAAATTTAGAATTCAAATTCATTGAAAAAGACCTAGGGGATGTTCATCCTAACACTGTATTAATCGAGATGACTTCAAATGAAAATACCATAACAACTATACAAGGCACCTCAACAGGAGGAGGCGCAATGGAAATTAATATGCTTAATGGATTAAATGTGAAATTCTCAGGCAACGCTCCTACAATTATTACTGTTCATAAAGATGTTCCAGGTGTTGTTGCAAAAGTAACTGCAGTATTAGCAGAAAAAAATTTAAATATTTCAACAATGAGCGTTTTAAAAGATGAATCAAACAATACAGCTACCATGATTATCGAAGTAGATAAAATATTTGATAATTCAATTAAAGATTTACTATTATCAAAAATTGAAGCCGTTAATAAAATATATCTTTTTTAAGGGGGAACTATGAATTTCACATCAGGAAAAGAATTGCTTGCAATTTGCAATAAAAAAAACCTTCTTATTTCAGAGGTTATGATTGAAAGAGAGATATCGCAATTTGATTTAACAAAAAAAGAAATTTTTAGTAAAATGGATGAAACAAGAACTGTAATGGAAGAATCTATCGAAAATGGTAAAAAAGATTCGAAATTATCTTTTACAGGCTTAATAGGCGGCGAAGCAAAAATGTTACATGAATATTATTTAAAATATAATACTATTTCAGGAAAAAGTGTTCTTACAGGTGTTATAAATGCTCTTTCTGTAATGGAAGAAAATTCAAAAATGGGTAAAATTGTAGCAGCTCCAACTGCAGGTTCTTCTGGAATATTACCTGCAACTATAATTTCAACTGCAAAAAGATTTAATATATCAAATCAAAAAATAAATGAAGCACTTTTTACAGCTTCAGCAATAGGTTATATTATTACAAAAAATGCTACGGTTTCAGGCGCAGAAGGCGGTTGTCAAGCAGAAACAGGAAGTGCATCTGCAATGGCTGCTGGAGCGCTTGTAGAACTATTAGGTGGTAATCCCACTCAATCTTTATCAGCCGCAAGTTTTACTTTAAAAAACGTTTTAGGTCTTGTTTGTGATCCAGTAGCAGGGTTAGTTGAACTTCCATGCGCTAAAAGAAATGCATTAGGCGTCTCAAATGCAATGCTTTCAGCCGATATGGCTTTAGCTGGAATCGAAACTAAAATACCTTTTGACGAAGTAGTCGAAGCAATGTATAGAGTTGGTAAAAAAATGCATCCTGATTTAAAAGAAACTGCAGAAGGTGGTATTGCAGCAACTAAAACTGCTAGAGAATTTGAAAAAAGAATTTTTAAATAAAGAGGTGACTTATCATAAATAAAATAAAAAAATTAAGTATTTCTGAATATTTAATTGGAATTAATATAATTATTTTTATAATTATGTTTTTAGTTGATACATCATTTTCAACTAAAACAATAGTAAATTTTGGAGCAAAAGTTAATTATTTAATTGCAGATGGGGAGTATTTTAGGTTTTTTACACCAATTTTTCTCCATTTGGGTTTTTATCATTTAGGATTTAATTGCTTAGCAATTTATATTTTAGGAAGAGATATAGAGACCATATTTGGGAAAAGTAAATTTTTAATAATTTATATATTCTCAGGATTTATTTCTTCACTTACAAGTTTTATTTTTAATTCATCAATTTCAGCTGGTGCATCTGGAGCTGTTTTTGGGCTTCTTGGTGCTCATATATTTCTATATTTTAATTTTAAAGAAAATTATAAAAAAATATATGGTAATAGTTTTCTGGTTTTAATTGTACTAAATTTAGTTTTAGGAGTAATTAACCCTAGTATTGATAATTTTGGCCATTTAGGCGGTTTAATTGGCGGAATAATTATAACTTATGTAGTTCATGTTAAAAATTATAAATTTAATTTAAAAAGAAAACTAATTGCATTTTTACTTATTCCTTTATTAACACTTGGAATTACTTATTTAAGCATTGATAATTATAAAGATTCAGTAAAATATTATATATATAAAGGTCTAACACAAATACAAACGGAAGATTATTCAGAAGCAATAAACACTTTAATTATAGGAAAAGAAAAATATCCGAATTATGGTGATTTTGATTATTTAATGAATCACATTTCAGATATAAAAAAGGATAATAATGATAAATAATTACGATATTAAATATATTGAAAACATATTTATAGAAGGCACAAATAACATTTTACTAAATGAAGATATCGAAATGGAAACATCAGACAAAGGTCCTCAAGATTTAATTACAAAAAAAGACCTTCTAATGGAAGCTTTTATTATAAATAAACTTAAATTGCGATTTTCTAATCACAAAATAATAGCCGAGGAATCGATAAATGAAAATCTTACTGATGAATACACATGGGTTATTGATCCAATTGATGGAACAATAAATTTTTCGAATAATTCACCACTTTTCGGAATACAAATGGCATTACTTTATAAAAAAACAGCTATTTTTTCAACAATGTATTTCCCGAAATTTAATGAATTTCATTACGCATTAAAAGATAATGGCTATTTTGTAAATTATAAAAAATATAAACTTAACACTAAAAAAACTCTTAAAAATTCAATAGTTTCTTTTGGAGATTTTAGTAATTCAAATAGATCCAGCAGAAAACATCAACTAGAGTTAATTGAAATTTTAAATGATAAATGCTTAAAAACCAGAATACAAGGCGCATCATCAATTGATTTTTCATTTGTTGCTAGCGGAAAAAATCAAGCTCATATAATATTTTCAAAAAATATTTGGGAGCTAGAACCTGGTCTTTTATTTATAAAAGAAGCCGGTGGTCAAATTTATAGATATAAAGGTAATAAATTTCAATTCGAAGGTGAAGGTATTATCCTTTGTGCAAATTCAAATATTAAAAAGAGTATCATTAACATTCTTAATACTTTTTAGTAAAAAAGACTCATAATTGAGTCTTTTTTAATTCATCATATTTACTTTTTATATTTTTAAAATCTTCCCAAACATCACGTTTTTTTGTTGAATCTCTAAGTAATGCTGCCGGATGATAAGTTGCAATAATTAAGCAATTTTTTCTTTCATACCATATTCCTCTTTGCTTAGTTATTTTAAATGATGGTTCAATTATTGTTTGTGCAGAAACTCTACCTAAACATACTATTATTTTAGGTTTAATTAATGCAAATTGATTCCTTAAATATGGTAAACATAATTGCCTTTCACTTTCTTTTGGATTTCTATTATTTGGCGGTCTACATTTAACAATATTCGCAAGATATATTTCATCTCTTTTTAAATCAACAGATGCTAAAATTTTATCTAATAATAAACCTGATTTTCCAACAAAAGGTTTACCAGTTAAATCTTCTTGTTTCCCAGGTGCTTCAGAAATTATTAATAAATCGGCTTTCTTATCACCATCACCCATAACAATATTATTTCTCATTTTGTATAATTCACATTTTTTACATTCATTTACAGCTTTTTCAAGCTCACTCCAATTAAGCATACTCAATATCCTCTCCGTTTACTTAGGCCATGTAATAATAAATTTCATACCTCCCTGCTCACAATTTTTTATTAAAATATTTCCATTTAACTCATTTCTTATAAGATTATATGTTATAAATAAACCAAGCCCCACTCCGCCAGATCTGTCAGTAGTAAAAAAAGGTTCAAACACTTTTGACATTATATCCTCTGAAATTCCACATCCATTATCATGATAAACAACTTCATATTCATTTTCCTTCTCAAATACAGAAATTTTAATATTTCCAACTTCAAGATCCTTCATACCATGTATTACTGAATTATTAATTAAGTTAGTGAAAATTTGTGAGAAAACACCTTCTTTGTTTTTTATTTCCATTTCATCATCACATTCTATTATAATCTTTGAAACTTTTCTTTTATAAAGAGGCAAAAGAACATTACAAATTTTATTAAGATAATTTTTAAAATTAAATTTTTCAATAACTCCGGTTATTTGTGTAGAAGAAATTGATTTAAAATCTCCAATCAATGTTGCAGCTCTATTTAAGTTATTTTCTAACATTTCAGAAGAATTTGATATTGCACTTAAATATTTATTAAGATCTTCTCTTGATAATTCACCACTTCCAAGTTTATCCGTTATTTTATTAACACTTTTTATAATATATGAATTTGCTGTAACGCTTACTCCCAACGGTGTATTCACTTCATGTGCAATACCTGCAACTAAATGCCCAAGCGCTGCTAATTTTTCAGCTTCTACAATTTGATTTTTAGCTTGCTCTAATTCCTTTAGATTATTTTCTAATTCGTTTTGATAACTAATAATTTCCTTTGATGTTTTATCAAAAGCTTTATTTAATACATCTATTTCACTAATACTACTTTCAATTTTTAAATCCACATTGAATTCCTCACCTGTTTTTCCAATATTGCTAACCTTTTTTTGTAGCATCGAAAGTGGTTTTACAAAATATTTGTTTCCAAATTTAAGCGACATCCAAATAGCAATTAATACACTAATAAGACCTACAGTAATTATTATTTTTATAAATTCATTTCTCAATTTAATTAATTCACTAGGCACAGTAATATAAAATAATTCTATTCCAATATCATTTAATTTCCGAGTATATTCCGAATCTGTCTCCTTAATAAAAACATTCTTAAACTCGCTATCAACATTTCCGATCTCAATTAAAATATTTTCATTTCTATCTTTTAAATAAAACAAATCATTAGCACCTATGCTAACACTATTAAAAAGATTTTCACGTAAAGGAAGAGCAACCATTATTCCTCCTTGAATACTTTCTTGACTTTTAATAGGTTCATATATTCTTATATAAGAAACTCCATCAACAACTATTGCATCTGAAAAACCATTTATAGAACCGTCTAATAATTGAATAATTTTTCCTTTTTCCGATAGTGGTATTTCTTCACCAATTGATACTAAAGTTTCACCTTTAAAGTCAAATACTTTAGTTGGATAATTTTCATCCGAAAATTTATAATTTTTTAAATATTCAATAGTATCAGAAAAATAATATTTTCTATTAACTAGTCCATTTATTAAAAATTTATCTGAAGCTAAATTTTTAACCATTATCCTATTATTACCAACATACCTATAAATTAACGACGATATTGAATTTAAATTACTAATTGACTGATTTTCACTTATTTCACTTATTGAACTATTAAATAAAATAACACTCATCGAAACAAACATCATTAATATCACTAAAAAAACAATAATAATATAAGTTGAAAATGTTTTCTTTATAGAATAAGTTTTCATATAACGCCTCAATTCTTAGGGTTCAATCACTTTACCGTTTTCATCAAATTTCAAAATAATATAATCACTTATATCTAACGCTTCATGAGCATCATCATTATCAGTTGAATATTTACTAAAAGGTTTATTATAGGTTTTAATGATTCCGCTAACTGGATGCTCAAGATTTTCCAACGCATAATGAATTTTTATTTTATCTTTTTTAGCATTTCCTGATAGTTTCACTTCATTTGCGGCTTCAATTAATATTTTTGTTAAATCATAAGCATGTACAAATCCTTGCGGTTGAATAATATCTTCCGCTTTATTAATTTCAGAACACAGATCATTTTCTTCATTTTTAAAATCATCATCAAAATCTATTAAATCTTCAATAATTGTAAATTTCGTTTGCAAAAAACTTAAATCAACTTTTGAAATATCAAAATAATTTTCATTATCAATATCGGTAAATGCATCTAAAAATGTTTTACTTGTAACACTCCAATAACTTAAAATTGGTAAGTTATATTTTTCATCTACTTCGCTCATTGCTTTAACAAATACTACTGAATCACTAGGGTGTGCAATCATTAAAATTGAGTCCATATCATTGTTTGATATCTCTCTTATTATACCCTTAAGTTCAAGAGCAGTAGAATGTAATGGAATTTCATAAATCATTGGTTCATTTAAATTCAATTCTTTAATTCTTGATTCCATACTAATAATATTTGACTTTCCCCATTCATCATCAACTACGCAAATTGCAAATTTTGTATTTTTTTTATTTTCAAATGCATAATCAATAATTTTTTTTCCAGCATATTTCCCATCAATTGAAAGCCTGAAAATCCAATTAGAAGGATAACTTCTAGTAATCGTAGTTCCAGTTGCCCAAGGATCTAATGTTAAAATTTGATTATTATTAATAAAATCTTTATTTGCAATTATTGGAGGCGAGTGCAATCCAGTAAAAACAGCTAAAGTTTTTTCATCTTTAATAATTGTATTTTGTAAATTATATAAATCAATGTCAGGATTTGTTTTATGATTTACTCTAATAATTTTCACTTTTTTACCATTTAACATATAATCATTTTCATATAAAGCTGTTTTTATACCCAGTTCAATAATTTCACTAGATTCACATTCAGTATCCCAATCAGCATCAATATATATATGATAAATTGAATCATCTTCACCGTCTTTTTCAATATCATTATTTATTTCATTATTTAAATTATCTTCAATTTTATTATCATCTTTGCTCTCATCCATATTACTACAACTCACTAAAATCATGATAAAAACTAATAAAATAGACAATATACTCTTTTTCATAAAATCACACCTTTCAAAGATATATCTACCCTAAAATATTTTTACTATTCAAAAAAATAAAATAAAATATTATTTTATTATTTATAAATCTATGATACACTCTAAAAGTTACAAAAATGAAAATAATTATATAAAATAAAAGGAAAATATTATGAATAACTTTAAACAATTCGGCTTAAATGCCACATTAATCAACAATTTAAAAAAACAACATATTACTACACCAACACCTATTCAAAATTTAACAATTAATCATATAATTAATAATTTTGATGTAATTGCTGAAGCTCAAACTGGAACAGGCAAAACATTAGCATTTTTACTGCCTATGTTTCAAAATTTCAGTAATGATTCTAAACATATTCAAGGTTTAATTATTACTCCAACTAGAGAATTAGCAATACAAATTACATCCGAAGCAAAAAAACTTAGCGAAAACCACAATATCAATATATTATCAATTTACGGAGGTCAAAATATAGGTTCTCAACTAAGAAAATTAAATCGTAAAATCGATTTAATTATTGCTACTCCCGGAAGATTAATTGATCATTTAAACCGCGAAACTATTGATTTAACTCATTTGAAAACTTTAGTTCTTGATGAAGCAGATCAAATGCTATTAATTGGTTTTAAAAACGAAATCGATATAATTTTAGAAAAAACAAATAAAAATAAGCAAATATTATGTTTTTCAGCAACTTTAAATTCTAAAGTAAAAAAATTAGCTTATAGAATTATGAAAAATCCAAAGGAATTTGCTGCAAAAAAAGAAAATATTACACTTAATGAAATTAATCAAAAAATAATTACATCATCAGATAGATGGAAACAAGAAGCACTTCTTAACGAACTTGATAATTCAAATCCTTTTCTTGCGATTATCTTTTGTAGAACTAAAAGGCGTGCAAATGATTTATATGAAGCAATGGACAAAAAAAAATATAATTGTGCCGTTCTTCATAGTGATATAAAACAAAATGTTAGACAAAGAATAATGAGATCTTTTAAAAACGCAAAACTTCAATATTTAATCGCAACTGATGTTGCATCAAGAGGAATTGACGTTAATGGTATTACACATATTTATAATTATGACATTCCTGAAACTCCAGAAATTTATATTCACAGAATTGGAAGAACTGGGAGAATGGGAAAAGATGGAAATGCTATTACTTTCGTAGCTCCAAGAGATGAAGAAACTCTTAAAACAATTGAAAAAACTATTAAAATGAAAATTGAAAAAGAAGCCTATATAAGAAAAAATACACTTTAAAGTGTATTTTTTTGTCTTATATTAAATCAAATATCATTTTTATAACTAATGCAAATGAAACTAAAATAAATACAGGTTTAATAAATCCTGCTCCTTTTTTAATTGCTAAATGAGCTCCTACTTTTGCTCCAATAGCCATACATATTGCCATTGGAATTGCAACTTGAAACATAATTTTCCCATGAGTTAAAAACAATAAGAACGCTACAACATTACTTGTTAAATTCATAAGTTTTGCATTTGCTGATGCTTTTTTAAAATCAAATCCAAAAATTGAAATTAAACCAAATATTATAAATGAACCTGTTCCTGGCCCAAAAAATCCATCATAAAATCCAAGTGGAAACGCAAGCATAGTCCCTTTTTTTATTTTTTTCTTATTTATCCCAGAAAATCTATCAACTAATCCTAAATCTTTTTTTATTAAAGTATATCCTCCAATTATAAATACTAACACAATTACTAGTACTCTTAAAAAATCAGGATTTAAAGCTAATACAGAAAACACACCTATTGCTGATCCAATTGCTGAAAATGGTAATAAATACTTTAATAATTTCATATTAACATTTCCACTTTTATAATAATGATACGAACTAGAAAAAGTTCCCATTGTCGATGCAAATTTATTTGTTCCAAGCGCTAAATGGATAGGAAGCCCAACTGCTAATAATGCAGGCGTAGTAATAAGACCTCCACCACCTACTATTGCATCTACAACCGCACCAAAAAAACCAGCTAAACAAACTATAATAATACTTAATAATGACATTTATCTCTCCTAATATTGTTACAATAATTTCTTATCTATAACAGGATTTATAAGTGCTTTAAATCCATCTATTCTACATTCAACTATATCTCCATCGTTAATATGAACAGCTCTCGGTGTTCCTGTTGAAATAATATCTCCTGGTAACAAAGTCATAACTTTCGAATGAAAAGAAACTAAATAATCAGGAGTAAATGTCATATTTGAAACAACATTTTTAGCATAAATTTCATTATTAATTACTGTAGATACTTCTAATTTTAAAACATCTTTAATTTCATCTGGCGTTACAAATACAGGCCCAAAACTAAAAAAAGTGTCAAAACTTTTACTTCTTGTTAAAAACCTTGGATTCTTTCTTAATATATCTTCTGCTGTCATATCGATAATTGTAGTATAACCAGCAACAACACTTAGCCAATCATCAATTTCAATATCCTTACATTTTTTACCAATTATTACACCTAATTCAGCTTCTCCTGTCGTTTTATCAGACTGAAAAGGTATCTCAACATTCTCACCATAACCAATAATTGTTGTATTTGGCTTCATAAAACTAGCAGGCTCTTCAGAAGGTGAAACCTCTTTTAAGTCAGCTGCATGGTTTTTATAATTAAGTCCTATTCCCCATATTTTATTAGGTTTTCTATATAAAGGAGCAAATTTAACATTTTCAATATTAATCATTTTTTCATTAAACAAATTAAAATCATCATTACTTAAAGTTCTATAATATTCATTTAAAATTCCAATTTCATCATTTTCGATAATTTCAAGAAAATTAGTTTTAAAATTTTTATTCATATATTTATTTAAATCTGATATTAATAAACATTTTTCATCTAAAATCATACAACATTCTTCATTCAAATTAACTTTTATTGTTGCTAACCTCATATTTCCCCCTTTATTATGCTACTATATCAAGAAAACTATAACCAAGTTTAAAACCATAATAAACTAATACAGACCCACAAACTACATTTATAATACGTATAGCTTTATTATTAATGTTATTTTTAAATATTGAAGCAATAGTAGTAATTCCTAAAAACCATGTAGAGGAAGCTAAACATACACCTAATATAAACATTTTTGAAAATTCCGGTGCCAAACCTGCTCTAAATCCCCCTAACAATAAAGAACCATCAATTAATGCTTGAGGGTTAGCCCATGTTACTAAAAAACATGCAAGAACTACTTGTAAAAAAGTCTTATTAATATCCACTTCATTCACTGCATCAGGTACACTTTTAATTAATTGTATTCCAATATAAATAACAGCCATGCCTCCAAATAATAAAATTCCTAATTTCAAAAATTGGAATTTTTCCATAATTGCGCCCATTCCAAAAAAACATGCAAGAGCTAATGAAATATCAAAAAATATTGTAATTAAAGCAACTGTATATGCTTTAGATTTACTATTACCTATTGCATTGTTTATTACGTAAATATTTTGCATCCCAATTGGCGCAACATATGCCATTCCAACAAGAAATCCTTGAATAAGATATTTTATCATTTTATCCCCCATAATTATACTTTACCTCACAATAGTTTATCATATAACTCATTTTATTTCTATCTATCCTATAACTAATTGACAACAAATCACTATAATTATATCATTACCATATAATAAAAAATCATGGAGGTAAATATGAAAAAAGTTATGTTTTTAGGAATGGGAGCAATAGGAGCAGGTTTTGCTTCTCAGCTTTATAATGGCGGTGTAAAACCCATAGTAATATGTAATGAAGAAAGAAAAAAAAGATATAAAAAAGATGGATTTATTATTAATAAAAAAAGATATGATTTTGAATATTTTCTTCCTGAAATTACTGATTATAAAGCAGATATAATATTTATTGCAGTTAAGTATCAGAATTTAAAAGAATCAATTAAATTAATGAAAAATTTCATAAATGAAAACACCATAATTGTATCTTTAATGAATGGGATTGATAGCGAAGCAATAATTGCTGAAACATATGGAATTGAACATCTTGTATATTCTTTTGTAATTGGAATTGATGCAGTAAGAGAAAATAATATTCTTAATTTTGCATCAAATGGCACAATTATTTTTGGAAATAAAAATGGTAAAGAAGATTATAAAACTAATTTTATAAAAAGTTTATTTAATGAAACGGGAGTCGATTATAAATTAAGTGATGAAATCCTTAAGAAACTTTGGTGGAAATTCATGGTAAATGTTGGGATTAACCAAGTTTCTTCAATTTTAAATGCGCCATATGGAGTTTTTGTTAATTGCAAAGAGTCTTCTGATTTAATGGAAGAAGCTATGAAAGAAGTTATTGATTTATCAATAGCAATGAATATTAATTTAGATTATTCAGCAATCGATGAATTTAAAGTTGTCTTAAATAAACTAAAACCTGAAGGAATCACTTCTATGCTTCAAGATGTTAAAGCAAAAAGAAAGACTGAAGTTGAAATGCTAGCAGGAAAAGTAATTGATTATGGTAAAAAATATAATGTTGAAACACCTATAAATAATTATTTGTTTAAAATGCTTAAAGCAATTGAATTCATTAATAAAGTTTAATATGTAAAAAAGATTGGAAAAACCCAATCTTTTTTCTATATAAACTTAAAATTGCTTTCATCATTCATTAATTCATTAATCATTTCAATATCTCCAGGCTGTGATCCTTCTGTCAATATAGAAGCTGTTGAAACAGCTGATGCAAATCTAGCCATTTTTTCAATGCTAAACTCTTCATCAATTGCTATAGCTAAAGCTGCTACCATAGAATCACCTGCCCCAACAGTACTTTTAACTTCTACGTTTTTACCTTTAATTCTAAAAGCTTTATTTCCGGTTACATAAATCGAGCCTTTTTCGCCTAAAGATACAACAATAATTTTAATACCTCTGTTTATTAATTCTCTCGAAACATTTACTATTTCATTTTCACTATTTATTGAATCATTTCCGACTAATTCTCTTAACTCATTTATATTAGGTTTTATTAAATATGGCTTTGATTTAATTCCTTCAAATAACAATTTACCCGAAGTATCTAATATTGTTTTACATTCCACAGCTTCTATTATTTTTTTATAAATATCTTTGTTAAAACCTTCTGCTACACTCCCAGATAATACAATAACATCATCAAATTTTGCTATATTAATAATATAATCAATAACATCATTGATTTTTTTATTTGATATTTTAAATCCCGGCTCATTCACATCCGTAAAAGTATTATTAATTAAATCAACAATCTTTAAATTAACTCTTACTTCATCATCCACTTTAAAAATTTTAAAATTAAATTTCTGTTTTTCTAATTCTCGTTTTATAAATTCACCATTAATACCACCTAAAATAGTTAAACAAAGATTCTCTTTATTTAAATTATTAAGATTCTGAGATACATTTATCCCTTTTCCACCAATATCTTTTCTGATTTTTTTAATACGATTCACTTCATTTATTGAAAATTCTTCAATATATACCGTTTTATCTATGGCTGGATTTAACGTTACCGTTATAATCATAAATTACTCCTTGTAAACAAATATCACAATAAGCTTATACAAAAAAATCGTGGAAATTCCAATTTTTTTATTTATTTCATTTCTTTTAATACCTCTAACAAAAATTCATATACATTCTTGACTGAAGATATACTAACATGTTCATTTGGAGTATGAACATCATACATATTAGGCCCTAATGAAACCATATCAATATCTCCAAGTTTTTCTTTTAAAAATCCACATTCAAGTCCTGCATGAATGGCGTCAATTTTTAATTCATCATTAAATTTATCCATATAAACTTTGCTCATTAAATCTCTAATATAAGATTCTTTCTTAAATTGCCATTCAGGATATTCTGCCACTAATTTATGAGTTGAATTTGTTAATTTTGAAAGATAATCAATTCTATTTGCAATTTCATATTTTAATGATCTCACAGAACTTCTTATTGCACTATTTAAAGAAATTCGATTTTCATCAGTTCTTATTACTCCAACATTACTTGAACTTTCAACTAAGCCTTCAATATCAGCACTCATGGTTTGAACTCCTTGAGGCATTAATCTAATTAATGAAATTAAATCTTTCTTATTTTGAACTGAAATATATTTTTTCTTTTCATCAACTAATTCATATTCAATCAATATAAATCCATCCGATGTTTTAAGTTCATTTTTAATATCAACACTAACGTCATTAATTATTTTTTCAAATTTTTTTCTATTATTTAATCCTAATAAAACTTCACAGCGTTTTGCAATAGCATTCATTTTTTCACCACCATTAATTTCAGAAATTCCAATTTCAATTTCATCATTCAAAGCACTTAAAATTCTACCCATTAATTTAATTGCAGACGCTCTTTTTTTATCAATCTCTATTCCAGAGTGTCCTCCTAAAAGACCATCAACTGAAACAACATAATTATATTTAAAATCATTATCAACATACTCAATTGGTAATGAAACAGTACTCCTAACACCACCGGCACACGAAGCTAATAAAACTCCTTCTTCTTCAGAATCAATATTAATTAAAACATCACCTTTTATAGATCCTTTTTCAAGATTCATAACGCCTTCCATACCTGTTTCTTCATTTGTAGTAGCTAATACAATTAATTTAGGATGTTTAATTTCATTTGAATCTAATATTGCCATTGCCATTGCAATTGCAATGCCATTATCAGCACCTAAAGTTGTTCCTTTTGTTCTTATCATATCGCCATCTACATAAATATTAATTGGATCTTTTTCAAAATCAAATTCAACATCTTTATCTTTTGCACATACTATATCCATATGTCCTTGTAATATTACAGTTTTTGCATTCTCGTATCCTTCTGTTGCATCTTTTTCAATAATTACATTTAATGCTCCATCTTGCTTAACTTTTAAATTTCTCTCTTTAGCAAAATTCACTAAATAATCACTTACTTCTTTTTCATTTCCAGATCCTCTAGGAATCTGAGTTAATTTTTCAAAAAAACATAATACTTTTTCAGGATTTATTCCTTTTAATACATTTTCCATACAAACCACCTTTCAAATATTATCTACTATTTACTCTCTTATCTCACCTACAAATTTCCTATCTAATAACTCTTCATACATTTTATTTCTTTAGCAAAAAACGCTCGTGCCTTAAGACATGAGATGAATCTATATCTTATTTTCCGTCTTTTTTTACCTCTTAAATTCAGATTATATCCAAATCAAGATCAACAAACATTAATGTGCTAAAACAATAGGTTCATGTCGTTATATTTTCAATCATTTTCTTAATAAATGGAATGTAACTTATAAAATTATAAATAAAGGACTTTCGTACTCTAGATGTTCTAAAGAATTACCTATCCTTAAAGTTCAATTACCTTGACTTAAGAAAGTTGGTCCCACATCACTTCAAACTACATTAAGACATTTAGATATAGCTTTTAATATTTTTTTAAAAGCAAAAGAAATAATATTCAATCATACACATCTAAATTCACAAATAGCAATATTCGAATAGAAGGTAAAATATATGGAATGTCTAAATTAAGTAATGTTAAGTTTAAATAATCTAAAAAAACAAATTCTCAAGTAGGTATTGAAACTCTTGATGTAAATAATATGCTTAATGAAGGACTACTAATAGTTCTTCAAAGAACCGTCAGTGCGACGGGAATAGCCTAAACTGGTAATATAACTCAGCAGAGTCGATGACATAAGAATTTCGCGACTTTAGTCTTGAGAGGTTCAATATTAATTCTATAATAACTCTTTAATATCTCTAATTCAATATGAAACTTTTTAAAATCCCAACTTTTATTAAAAAGAAATAAAAGAATCATATTTCTTTATCTTTTAATTTTATGATAAAAAACTCACTTTATCACGATATAAACAATCATAAGGTGGTCCATCACCTTTATTATTTACTAAAATATATATCAATTGAATCTATAATAACTTCATGCCCTGTAAACCATCCATAAGGATGAATCCATATTCTTAAATAATTTTCTTCCGGTATATCTATAACACCTGTTAATGTTTCACCATTTACTGTACATGTAACTTCTCCAGTTTCCATATTTATAATAAATTGTTGATCAAACCATTCATCAAATACTCCAGATTCAAAAGCTTGCACATTTGATCCCTCTTTTTCACTTGAAGTATACATTATAAATCCATTATCAATAATCCGTCTTGAAGAATCATAAAAATAATTTACATATTCGATTTGGACAGGACGTTTGCCAAAACTCGAAGACCAATGTTCTTCATTTAGCTTTACTTCTTTATCTGCACTATCTGTAAAAAATATGCCCATAGCACCAGTATAATACTCATTTGCAAAATTCGTCTTTAATCTAGCATTAATAGTAATATACTTAGCATCATCTATCGGATGAGGTGTTGATGACATAATTGGTACACGATCCGTTTCTTCAGCTACAAGTTTAACAGTTCCATCCTCAAAATAAACACCTTGTGGCGATGATTCTAAAGTTATATATTTTGAGAACAACCAATCTTCTCTTATTTCTTCTTCAAAATCTTCATTATATTTTGCGATAACATTACCAGGAACACCTTCAACTTTATCATCAATCACTTTCTCTTCTACCTTTTCTTGTACGATCTCATCCCCTTTAACATTCACTCCGCTTATATCTTCTTCACCAGTTTTATAACAACAACCCGCTAATAAAATAATTGAAATTAAAAACAAAAATAATAACATTCTCTTCATATCAATTCTCCTCTCATACTCTTTATATTTATAAACTAATTATACAACATTATATTAGCTAAAACAAAAACCTCTTTTTATTTTTTCCTTAAAAATTTTGATGAATAATTAAGTGAATGGGTTCTAAATTCTGAGTGGAATGGCTTTGAAAATTCTGAATGGATTTTTGAAAAAATTTTGAGGGGGTGCTGAAGGGAAATGGGGGATTTTTGGATAAAAAAAGACTTAAAACTTTGGTGGGTTTTAAGTCTTGGGATTTTTGATTTCGTAAAACTAAATCGAAAGATGTAGAATTGGAATCGAAGTTGATATCTGAATGGATTTTCGAGAAAATTTTGAGGGAATGCTGAAGGGAAATGGGGGATTTTTGGATAAAAAAAGACTTAAAACTTTGATGGGTTTTAAGCCTTTGGGATTTTTGATTTCGTAAAACTAAATCGAAAGATGTAGAATTGGAATCGAAGTTGATAATAATATCCACTTCGATTCCGATTCTACGTTTTTACCCCCAACAAACGTTGAAACTTCGTGGCGATTTTCGATTTAAAACTACGAATTAGCTGATATTTCCATTACATTCACTCAAAATTTTCGCAATTTCAAATCAAAAATTCGATTTAGTTTTACGAATCCCCTATTTTCACACTCCTAAATCCCTTCCTAATTTCTTCTAAAATCCCACCCATTTTTTCCTCCTAATTTAACCCTAAACCCCTCCCGAACCAAACCCTTCTTGATTTTATTCTAAATTAAAAACCCCTCTTGATTTTCTCTAAACCTCTTCTAAATTTTATAAACACCTGGAAGAAAACCTGTTGAAAATACTGGGGATTTTTAAATGTTGTGAAAATGCTGATAAAAAACTGGAATTAAATTTTTTAAAGATTTTGAGAAAAGCTTGAACGAAATCTCTTTGAAAATTCTGGGGGATTTTTGAAAAAATTTTGAGGGGGGGTTATTAAGAATGAGTGGATTTTTGAATAAAAAAGACTTAAAACTTTGATGGGTTTTAAGCCTTTGGGATTTTTGATTTCGTAAAACTAAATCGAAAGATGTAGAATTGGAATCGAAGTTGATAAAAATAAAATTAAAATTAATA
>Ga0256842_1000674_pt1 | contig 29808 bp, 33 predicted proteins | sample 4559240metaG_FD_185973 | JGI IMG/M metagenome (GOLD analysis project Ga0256842, IMG submission 185973) | Hydrothermal vent microbial communities from Guaymas Basin, Mexico - 4559-240 | ecosystem: Environmental > Aquatic > Marine > Hydrothermal vents | place: Mexico: Guaymas Basin | collected... | reverse complement strand
TTTTCCAAGGTTTAAAATAGTTCTCTGCCTGGGACCATCAGGGGTTCTGTAAGATTCTACTAATTGATGGTAGAAATAAGTTTTTCCAGATTTGGGATCGGTTTTTCTAACTTTGCGGATAAACATGGGTAAGGATTATATCAAATCGGTTTTCTTTGTTAAGATGCAAAATATTTTTCTACCACTACATTCAGTCTTTAAAAAATTTAATTCAATAATTTCAATATATTATAACATTTGTGCACCACAAAATCAACCAAATTTTTTATAAAAATCCTATTATTTTGACAAACTTGGGTTAGGAAAACTCTCTAAAAGTATTACCTGTGAGATAGGTCACAACGCCCCTCCCCCAATTCCCAGAAGTATCCTTGCTAATATCAAAACTTCCAAGGAAGATGCAGAACCATACAACATAGATGCAAATATAAAGATTACAATTGATGCCATTAAAAAAATTACACCTTTTTTTAGTCAAGATTAAAATTACATTGTGATCATTCACTTGACTAAATAGTGCCTACATTATAAAGATGAATTCTCGCAAGAAAAAGTACATAAAGGAGGTTTTAATATTTATGGCAAAGAAAAAAGCAAACCTTTTAGAAGGTGCTGAAAAAACAGAAAAGGGCCTTAAGTTTAAGGGTATTATAATTGAACCAATTGTGGAAAATTGTATTGGATGCGAGAGGATAGTAGAATTTGAAGGTGAAAAGTATTGTTCAAGCTATCCAAGACCTGCTATTAAATGGAAAAATGGTGCATGTAATTTTGCAACACACGTAAAGGCTTCTATTGACAAAGCAGGACAAGTAAAATTAAACCCATTGAAGGCATCCAAACGTGCTGCTAGGGGGAGATAATAAAAATAACATCCCGGGGAGACCCGGGATAAAAAAGATGAGTAGTTATGGAGGAAATATCTCAATATATATATAAGCAAAGAAAAAAAGTAATAAAGCTACAAAAAGAGCTGGTATCAAGACCAGCCTTAGGGCCTGAAAATGGTGGAGAGGGAGAACTAGAAAAGGCCAAGTTTCTTTTATCTTATTTAAAAGAGATTCCCAATGTCACAATAAAAGAATTTTATGCCAAAGATAATAGAGTTAAATCAGGTATTAGACCTAATATAGTAGCTGTTTTGCCTGGCAAAAACAGAAATACAACTGTGTGGATAGTCTCACACCTAGATGTTGTACCACCAGGAGATTTGAGCCTTTGGAAGAGTGACCCCTTTACTTTAAGAGTTGATGGAGATCTATTATATGGACGTGGAGTAGAAGATAATCACCAGGGAATCGTATCCTCAATTATTGCATTGGAGGCTCTTGCTTATAATGGAATAGAACCAGAATATAATCTTGGTATATTGCTTGTTTCAGATGAAGAAACAGGAAACAAATTTGGTCTAGAATTTTTATTTAATGAGCATAAAGAACTTTTTAATAAGAATGACTTCTTCTTAATTCCTGACTTTGGATCTAAAGATTCTGATTTAATTGAGATTGCAGAAAAAGGGATGTTGTGGCTTAAAATTACTGTAATAGGAAAACAATGCCACGCATCAGTTCCCAACAAAGGCAAAAATACCCTTGTTGCATGTTCTGCATTTATAATAAGATTAAGAGAGTTATATTCAATCTTTGATAAACAAGATACACTCTTTTTCCCTCAAATTTCCACGTTTGAACCAACGAAAAAGGAACAAAATGTTCCAAATATAAATACCATTCCAGGTAAAGACATATTCTACATAGATTGCAGGATCCTACCTAATTATTCAATTGACGATGTTTTTGATGAGATCAAAAGATTAGGCAAAAAAATAGAAGAGAAATACAAAGTCAAGATAGAATATGAAATAGTGCTTAAAATTTCATCTCCTCCTACTGATAAAGATCACATTTTTGTAAAAAAATTGGCCAATATTATTGAACAGGAGTGTCATGTAAGACCCAAATTTATGGGGGCTGGAGGAGGAACAGTGGCAGTTTATCCAAGAAAGGCAGGTATTGGTGCTGCTGTATGGGCAACCCTTTTAGAAAATGCCCACCAACCCAATGAACATTCTTCAATAACAAATACTTTAAAAGATGCAAAGGTGATGGCCAGATTAGTTATATAGCTTTGAAAATATTTACCTTCGAAAATCGGAGCATTGCATTAATGTCATCTATATTTGGGGCTTACAACTTTTTAGAAGAAATTAAAAATAGTTTTCAAAATAAACAGTGGACAATAAATGAAAGTACTTTATTAGTACTTAAATTTGTTTTTTTTACAATTTTCATTGGTGTGTTTGTATATATTTTTCAAAATCTATGGAGAAAAAGAAGTCTTAAAGAATCTCCTTTTATCATTAGTGATACATTTCAAATCTATCAAATATTAGAAGATTCACTCGCCTACAGATCTACATTTGAATTTTCATTTTCGGAACCACATACTTTTCTTGTTAAATGCTCTCCAAAAAAATTAGAAAAAAATGTTATTACATTGGAACTTCCACCTAACATAAAACCTACTAATGAATGGATAAATAGAAAGATGTTTGTATATTTGACAATTTTTTATAGAAAAAGGCCTCGATACTATTTCTTTGAATCTCAAATTACGTCACATTATCAAGTTAAAGATTTTTATTATATTGATATAAAAGTCCCCTCCTTATTAGAGATCAAACAAAAGAGAAAATTTTTTAGAATAGAAACCTCTATAAAAGATTTTGAGAGAATTGAAATTTATTTTATTGATAATAAACGTCCTTTAAAAATTGCTCAATTACCAACACCTGCCTTTTCATTCCAAAAAGAAAGTATTGAAGATACAACATCTTTATCGTCATTGCCTGTGACAATAATAAATATATCAGCAGGTGGTATAAGGTTAGGATTTACTAATAAATTTAAAAGGACACATGGCTTTGATGTAGATGATCCTCCCTATATCTTAATTTTTATACAATTTAATATTGAAGGCCAAAAGAAGTCCTTATATTTGATTTGTGAGGTGAAAAACTATTCCAAAGATTATTATACTGCAAATATAGAGGTTGGTCTTCAATTTAAACAAAGGGGACGGCTTAATCCAGAAACAGGCTCTGTTGAGTGGTATAATGTAAAAGAAGATGAAGGTGTTGATGAAATAGCAAAATTTGTGTTTATTAAAAATCAAGAACTTATAAGAAAAGGTTTAACCACATAAAAGAAGGAGGAAATTTTTCTGTGGACGAGGGAAACTCTGAGGGCAAACTGCGAAGTATTATTAGGGCGATTTTTGGAGGGGGTAAAGAATTTGATTCTATTGAGGATTTACTAAAAGAGGCTGAAAAAGAAAAGCTAGTTTCAAAAGATATTGCTTCAATGCTTCTTAACATAGTTAAATTAGGTGAAAAAAAAGTTTATGAGGTAATGATACCAAGAACAGATATAGACTGTGCAGAAGACACATTGACTATCAAAGAAGTTGCTGAAATTATAATCAAAAGTGGCCATTCAAGGATCCCTATATACAAAGATAATAAAGACCAGATAATTGGCATAATTCACGCTAAAGATCTACTTCCTATACTTCTTGAAGGAAAGGAAGTTTCTTTAACAAAGATAATGCGTCCTCCCTTTTTTGCCCCTGAAACAAAAAATGTGAAAGATCTACTCCTAGAATTCCAGTCTAAAAAGGTACATCTTGCTATTGTGATAGACGAATATGGGGGAACATCAGGTCTCATTACCCTTGAAGATATCCTGGAAGAGATTGTAGGGGAAATTGAAGACGAATATGACACTCCAAAACAAGAAGATATCAAGATTTTGGAAGATTCCTCGTGTCTTGTTTCGGGAAGAACATCTCTAGAAGATCTAAGAGAAGAACTGGGAATAGACCTGAATTCTCAATATGTTGAAACCATTGGTGGCTATTTAATAGAATCTTTGGGAAGAATACCTAAAGAAGGCGAAATTATAAAACTAAAGGATTATAAATTTCAGATAAAAAAAGCAGATGAAAAACATATAGAATCTATACTCATATATCCAATTGAGAAAAAAAGTAGCGAAGAAAAAGATTCCTCATCAGATGGAGAAAATATTTAATTAAATGTTAGAACTTTGTCTAGCTATTCTAACATTTTTTGCATTTGCCAATCCAATAAAACAGATTCCCTTTTTTGTATTTTGTTTTCCTTTATTATTATTATACCTAGCAAATAAATCGTATAATCTAATAAAATTAATAATCGTTAGTTGGATATACGGAAGCTTTATATACATTTTTTGCCTCTATTGGATTTACTATCCAGTATCATCTTATACCAACATACCTCTTATTATATCAATTTTTTGTCCCGTACTTTTAGGACTTTATCTTGGATTATATCCGGCTGTGTTTTCTATATTTGCTTTTCTTGTAAGAAAAAAGCATTGGCTATTACAAGGTATATTTTGTGGACTTAGTTGGATAGTATTAGAATACATAAGATCCTTTTTTCTTACAGGTTTTCCATGGCTTAATCTAACACAGGCATTTACCAAATATCCAATATTTATTCAACTGATTCAAATAACAGGATGTATTGTCTATTCTGGAATAATTGTATGCATTATAACATGGATTTTTAATACAAGAAAAAAAAATTTAATCCCTTTTACTGTTGGGCTAATATCTTTTATATTCATCCTTGCTATAAACTGGCATTTATATAAAAGACCCATACCAAAAAAAGAACAAATTCCTTCATTAATTGTGCAAGGAAATATTGATCAATATCAAAAGTGGAACATCAAATTTCAAAACTCAACCCTGGATAAATATATCAATCTAACAAAATCTAAATTAAATCCAGAGATAAGGCTTGTAGTTTGGCCAGAAACTGCAATGGTCTTTTATTTGTATTACAACCAATTTTTGACAAATAAACTTCTCAATTTCACAAGAGACAAAAACTTTTTATTAATCACAGGCGCTCCTGCTTATGAGAAAATCAAAAACAAAGATAGATTTTTTAATAGAGCCTATCTTATTTCCCATGGAAAGATACAAGATTTTTATGACAAGGTACATCTAGTTCCATTTGGAGAATATGTCCCTTTATCAAATTTACTTTCTTTTCTTGAAAAAATAGTGGAAGGCCCTGGTAACTTTTCCCCTGGCAAGGCCCTATTACCTCTAAGATATAGGAATATTGCAATTTGTACACTAATCTGTTATGAAATAATCTTTCCTGACTTAACAGCAGAAATAGTGGGGAAGAATGCAGAACTTATTGTGAATATAAGCAATGATGCGTGGTTTGGAAATACATCAGGTCCTTATCAGCATCTAAATCAGGCGATATTAAGGGCCATTGAAACGAAAAGATATATATTAAGGGCAACAAATTCAGGTGTATCTGCTGTGATCTCTCCTAAAGGAGAAATAATAGATAAAATTGGATTGAATAAAGAAGGGAGCATATACGCAGAATCTGTATATTTAATTGACCAAAAAACCTTTTTTGTATTATATCATAATCACATAAAAAGCTTTTGCTTTATCATATGGATAGTGTTGCTAATATGTTGTTTTAAAAAAGAAATTATCAGCCAAATAGGAAATAGGATATGAGTGAAAAGCTTATTCAACTTCCTGAACTAAAAAGGGAACGAGATCAGATCATGGAAAAATATGAAACATTAAGGGGCCGCCTTTGACATTGCTTCATTTAAAAAAGAACTAGAACAAATAGAAAAAGACCTTTCAAAACCAGAGATATGGAATGATCCTGAGACAGTGCGTCCCTTAATGCAGAGAAAATCCTATCTAGAAGATGAGCTAGATCTTTTTTCAAAATTAGAACAGTCAAAAAACAATATGTTAGAGTGGATTGAACTTGCAGATGAGGATGAAAGTGAGGAGATTTTGCTCGCTGCAGAAGAACAACTTAACGATTTTAAAAAACTTCTAGATGAATATGAATTAAAAACCCTGCTATCGGAAGAACAGGATAAGAACAATGCTATATTGGAAATTCATCCTGGTGCTGGAGGGCTTGATGCCCAGGATTGGGCTGAAATGCTTCTTAGAATGTATAAAAGATGGGCTGAGAGAAAAAATTTTAAAATTGACATACTAGATTACTTGGAAGGGGAGGAAGCAGGGATAAAGAGTTGTACCATATCAATAGAAGGACATTATGCCTATGGATTGTTAAAGGGAGAAAAGGGAATCCACAGGCTTATTCGAATTTCTCCTTTTGATGCATCAGGAAGAAGGCACACCTCATTTGCTTCTGTGGATGTCTATCCAGAGGCAAACACTGAAATAAATATTGAAATAAGAGAAGAAGATTTGAGAATTGATGTATTCAGGGCATCTGGACCAGGAGGACAATCTGTAAATAAGACTAGCTCTGCAGTAAGAATTACTCATATTCCAACAGGAATTATGGTACAATGTCAAAATGAAAAATCTCAATTTAGAAATAAAGAAATAGCAATGAAAATACTTAAAGCAAGATTATATGAATTGGAAATAAAAAAAATAGAAGAAGAAAAACAAAAGCAATATGAAGAAAAAAGTGCAATAGCATGGGGATCACAGATTAGAACATATATCTTACATCCTTACAAACTAGTAAAAGACCATAGAACTAACACTGAGGAAAGTGCTGTAGAAAAGGTTTTAGATGGTTATTTAGATAATTTTATTAGAAACTATTTGTTATATATCCATGAACAAAGAAAAAAATAAAGCAAAGACATTAGAAGAAGAAATAAAACTTCTTCAAAAATTATTATCAAGTAAAATCTCAAAGGCTAATAACGATTGTTGTATTATATTATTTAGAGGAGTATGTGGATTTAGTAAAGATGAAATACAACAAATTATTTCAAATAATAAATTGCTAAATTGGAATGTATTGGATATTAAAAAAGATCATTTTAAATCTATTGCAGATTTATTAAAGAAAATAGATAAATTATATGAACTTTCTCAAAAAGATCCATTGACGGGTTTGGGAAATAGAAAAAAATTAGAAGAGACATTGGAATTAGAAATTGAAAGGAGTTTTACAACAAAACAACCATTATGTTTATGTTTTTTGGATATTGATGATTTTAAAAACATAATTAATAACAAAGGACATGATGTTGGAGATAACGTATTAAAAGATGTAGCAAAAATTTTAAAGGCTTGTTGTAGAAAAACAGACATGATATTTAGATATGGAGGAGAAGAATTGATTATTTTGTTTCCTGGAACTCCTTTATACCAATGTGAAGTGATGAGTAACAACATTAAAGATACAATCAAAAATTATGTATTTATTGACAATGAAAATAATTCATTTCATGTAACATGTTCTATAGGGATAGCATGTTATAAAGGCAAAAAATCCATTGATTATAAGGAACTTATAAAAGAGGCCAACAAGGCATTACAGAGGGCAAAGGAAAAAGGTAAAGACATGGTTGTTGCTGGGGAAATTATAGATATAGATTTAAAACTAGAAGAAGATTTAAAAGTCAAACCTGAAGAAAAAAATCTTTTATTTGGAAAAAACCTTTAACCTCATAAATATTTTTGTGGTGTAAATATGGATTACAAGAGAAAAACCTTAAGTATTTCAATATTAAGCGGTAAGGGAGGAGTTGGAAAGACAAACATTGCATTAAATTTGGCCTATGCCATAAGTGCTTTAAACTCCCCTACTCTTCTTATTGATTGCGATTTGGGACTTGCAAATCTAGACGTATTACTCGGTGTTACACCCCAAAAGAATATAGAATATTTATTAAAACCAGATACTAAAATTGACGATATCATTATTCAACTTAAAAAAGGTCTTGATTTCATCCCTGCTGCATCAGGTGTCCCTGAACTAGTAGAATGGGACGATGATCTTCAAACTTCTATATTTAAAAAATTGAATCAGGAAATGAAAGATTATCATTTTATTATATTAGATCTAGGTGCTGGGATTAATGCAACCGTATTAAATTTAGCCTCAATTACCAGATTCAAAATTGTAATAATTACTCCAGAACCCACATCCTTAACAGATGGATATGCCCTTATAAAGGTCTTAAAAAAACAACATAATATTAAGGACTTTTTTATAATAGTAAATATGGCAAAAAATATAAAAGAAGGAAAATCCACTTTTAAAAAGTTACAACTAGCGTGTGAGAAATTTTTGTCTATTCAAATAAAATTTTTGGGACTAATTCTTGAGGACAAAAATGTACAATTAGCAGTAATAAATCAAGTTCCATTATTTGAGTTTAAAAAAGACTCTCAAGCCCTAAATAACATCAAAGAGATTGCTTTAAAAATAATGAAATTTCGGGAGATTGTGCTGCCTGAACTCACACTCCCATTTAACCTAGATTTCATACTTAAGAAAAATAATACTTGACCAAAAATCAAATTTTTTGCATAAGTTATAAGAATATTTTACATTTGATTAATTCATAAAAAAAGGAGAATACTCATGAACAAAAGTGATCTTATAAAAGAACTTGCAAAAAGAAAAGATCTTAGCATTGAAGATGCAACAACTATAGTCAATACCTTTTTCGATGCAATCAAAGAGGCATTAAAGAATAACAGGCGAGTGGAGATAAGGGGCTTTGGGAGTTTTAAAATAAAACATTATAAAGGATATATAGGAAGAAATCCAAGTACTGGTGAAAAAGTAGAGGTAAAACCCAAAAAACTCCCTTTTTTTCGAGTGGGGAAAGATTTTAAGGAGTATTTAAATTCATGAAAAAATTTATGATTACATTTTTATATATGTTTTTTGGGTTGGATTTTGTTTTTGGTGCTGAAACTGACTTGAAAATAGTCTATACTGCTAATACGATTGGTATAATAAGGCCATGCCCAGTGTGAGGAGGAGAAATCTATGGAAATTCACGATCATGTGAAATTCTACAAACTTCATGGATCAGGTAATGATTTTATCATAATCCCTATGGAAAAAAATAAACTAAATTTAAACACAAATGAGATGTCTCATTGGGCCAAAAAATTGTGCACGAGAAAATTTTCTGTTGGTGCTGATGGGTTAATTTTTTTGACCAAAAAGGGTTTAAGTGTAGACAATGCCTCATACAAGTGGCACTTTTATAATTCCGATGGATCGAGAGCTGAGATGTGTGGAAATGGTTCAAGATGTGCAGCAAGACTGGCTTATGAATTGGATTATGCACCAGAAGAACATATATTTGAAACAGATGCAGGGCCAATTTATGCCCATGTTTATCCTGGACAGCACCTTGTTAGGGTCCAATTAACAAAACCTTTTGACCTCAATATGAACATATCGTTAGATATAGATAATAAAAACTATACAGTGCATTTTGTAAATAGTGGTGTGCCCCATACTGTAGTTTTTGACGAAAATGTAGAAGAGCTAGATGTAAAATTATTAGGCAAAAAAATCAGGTTTCATAAACGATTTGCACCAAAAGGAACAAATGTAAATTTTGTGAAAGTAAAAGGAAAAAATAGCCTTTATTTGAGAACCTATGAGAGAGGTGTTGAAGACGAGACCTATGCGTGCGGAACAGGTGCTGCTGCATCTGCCTATATTGCCTATAAAAAGGGACTAGTAAAAGATACAGAAGTTTCAGTTACAACCTCAGGTGGAGAAGAATTAATAATTACTATCAAAGACAATACTCTTTATCTCACAGGGGGTGCCACCCTTGTGTATCAGGGAATATTAAATTCAAAAGAAATCTTTTCATCAAAATTTTAAAACCAGCCCTCACTATAATTTATACTTTTAAGGGCTGGCTTTCGCAAAAGGAGGAAGGTTAATATATTTTAGCAATTATCATACCAAATATTAGACAGACAACTTCAATAAAATTCTAAAAATAGAGTTCAATTTTTTGAACCTTTAAAAATGTAATTCATTCCCTTCAACTTTTTTATTTCATTATATCTCTTTGAAAAATTTAGCTTTTTTAAAATAAAGAAACCTAAAACAAGGTAGATGTACATATTTTGATTGGTTCAAAAAATTTTACTCATAATCATTTTACACGATTTTACACCCAAAGCGAGGAAGCTTAGAAAGGCCCATTTTGCAGATATGGCTGAACTTAAAAAAATTATCTTATGCGTAACATCGGAGAATAACTTACATTAAAGGGAGGGCATATTAAATACCCCCCCATCTTATACTATAGCAGTTGTAAAGATTCTTTTTCCTCTCTACTCAATGTCTTAGATAGATCAAGGAGGATGAGCAATCTATCATCTAACTTACCTACGCCTTTTATATAATCAGATTCAACTCCAGCAACTATTGGAGGAGGAGGTTCAACAGTATTAGCAGGGATCCTGAGAACTTCAGACACCTCATCCACTACAAGACCAACAGTTATATCATCTACCTTTACAACAACTATCCTTGTAGCCTTATCATGCTCTTTGCCCTCTAATCCAAATCTTTTTCTCAAGTCAATGATAGGTATGACCCTACCCCTTAAATTTATAACCCCTTCTACAAAATCAGGTGCATTGGGAACTGCTGTAATGTTTTGCATTCTAATAATCTCTTGCACCTGCATTATATCAACTCCAAATTCCTCCCCACCTAACTTAAAAGATACTAGTTGTAACATTTCATCATGGCCTGCTTTTGTATCACTCATAGACTTCTCCTTCTTATTTTCAAATTAAATGATTTTATAGTGAATAGTTTTAACCAAAAGTACCTCTAAACACAAGATATTTTTAATGCTATTTTTTGTTTTTTTGCATAAACCATAAAAACTGTCTACAAATACCCATGAGCATATTAAATTCATTCTTTTTTAAATTGATTCTGTGGATAAATCTCTTTAAAGGCATCATAAAGTAGTTACTATTTTCAGGAAGTAAAAAATCAATGGCTATTAATACCTCTTGCAATTTTTCAAACAAGATTTGCAGATCTTTATGGGTTGCATATTGGGTAACGTCTTTTTCTAAGTTATTCATTTGCCATGAGTGAAACGATATCTTATTAAAACATTCATATAAAATTATAAGCACAGCTTGCGCCACATTAAGAGACCATGCATCTCTATTAGTAGGAATAGTGATTAATTGTCCACATAATTCTATCTCTTCATTTAAAAGCCCAGTATCTTCAGGTCCAAAAACAATGGCAACCTTTCTGTTATTGGCAATGTCATCAGCTATAAGTGAAGCTGCCTGTTTTGGGAGCAATACCCTTTTTCTCCATCTCCCAACCCTTGCTGTAGTGCCATACACCTTATTGAAATCTTCCAATGCAACAGAAAGGCTTGAAAAGATCTTTGCCTTTTCTAGTAAGTGTTTCCCCTTTGGAGTAGCAAGGGGAAGGGCCCTATTTAGGTCAAAATCTTGGGGATTTACCAAATATAACTCTTTACACCCCATATTAATACAAGCCCTGGCAACAGAGCCAATATTTTCTGAATACTTAGTTCTACACAATACTACAGTAAGATTTTCCATAATATTTTCTAAAAATCCTTTTATTAGATTGCAAATTTTTTATAAACCACATCCAAAATTTTGAAAAAAATATCATCTATTGTATCTTCTCCATTAATTACAACAAAACGTTCTTTAAATCTTTTTGAAAGTTCCAAAAATCCCGCTCTTACTTTACTATGAAATTTTATTGATTCTAATTCAAATCTAGACTCTCTATCTTTTTGCTCTCTTGAATTTCTCATAATAGCCCTATTAAGACCTAATTCAACAGGTATATCTATTAAAAATGTAATATCAGGCCATATGCCATAGCAAGCATAGTCACAAAAATTAATAATTTGATCAATGTCCATTTCTCTGCCATAGCCCTGATATGCAATTGTGGAATCATTAAACCTATCCACAATTACCACTTTTTTTTCTTCTAATGCAGGACGTATGATTTCCTTTACATGTTGAGATCTTGCTGCTAGATACAAAAACAACTCTGTTCGTTGGTCAAGCCCTACATTCTTGGGATCTAGAAGTATCTTTCTTAATTTATCACCAATATTACATCCCCCTGGTTCCCTGGAATAAATAACTGAAACATTTTGTTCTTTTAATTTTTCATAAAGCAGCCTGCTCTGTGTGGTCTTTCCGCATCCCTCTATTCCTTCAAAGGTAATAAACACTCTTCAAAGCTCCTTTTTTTCGGTGATTCATTTTGCTCTAAAAATTCATTGGTGTGGGAGGGTTTAAAGATCTTTCTTTCTAAAAATTTCATATATCTAGACCAGTTCTCTCCTTTTTCTTCTAATCCTTCAGTGGCCAGACTCATCATGGCAATCTTTGCATCCACATTATCTGCAACATGGACAATAAACGCTTCTTTTGTTTTCGGCCTTTTAGGAGATCCAAATTCATATTCTCCATGATGAGACGCTATAATATGTTTTAGATGAAGAATAAGATCTTCGTCTAGTCCTTTTACCTTATTTATATACGGATCAATCATTGAAAGCCCCAATATAATATGACCAAGCAACCTACCACTATCTGTCACATTATAGGATATATTCCCCTCATATTCCTTTATTTTCCCAATATCGTGTAAAAGTGCCCCAACCAATATAATTTCCCTGTCAACATCCTTATAGTTTTTTGCTATGTCCAAAGAGAGCTTACAGACTGATAATGTGTGCTCAAGTAGTCCACCTCTATATACATGATGCACATTTATAGCTGCAGGAAGCATCATAAGTCTCTGTCTTATATAGTTATCATTTAATATTAATCCACACAATCTCCTCCAGGGCTTAAATTTTAGATTTTCAAAACAGAGATTTTCCAACTCTATTATCAACTGCTCAGGAGGAGGATCAGATGATGGGATGAGTTCATCAAGATTAATCTCCTCTTCATTTGCATAATCAAACTCATTAACAATCACTTGAAGATTTTCCCGAAAATTATCCACATGTCCTTTAATTTTTACAAAGGAATCTTCTTTTATTTCCTTATAATTATCGCTTAAAGGATGCCAGATCTTTCCAGTTATGCGACCAGTTTTATCTTGAAATTCAAGGTCCCAGTAAGGTCCATTTTTAGAAGTACCCAATCTGGCCTTTATGACAACATATATTCCTTCAACTATATCACCTTGTTTTAATTCACTTATAAATCTCTTTTTGTCCATGATTTTTGTTGCCAATAAATAAGTTGTTTATTAATAAAAATTAACGTCAGTTGCGTGATAGCTAGAATTTTTAACTAAATTAGAGGGTAAGGTAAAGATGAAAATTCTTCTCACAAATGACGATGGAATATTCGCCATTGGACTTAGAACCTTGTATAGAGCCCTAATTGACAAAGGATATGATGTTTCGGTAATTGCGCCGTTGACAGAACAGTCAGCAGTGGGTCATGCAGTAACTCTATCAAACCCTTTGAGAATAAAAAAAATAAATGAAAATGGGCTAAAGGGAATAGGAGTTCGGGGAACTCCAGTTGATTGTGTAAAACTCGCCTTAACTACACTTCTCAAAAATACTCCAGATCTAGTTGTCTCAGGCATAAATAGTGGAGCAAATGTTGGGGTGGATATATTGTATTCAGGGACTGTGGCAGCAGCCACAGAGGCTGCACTTGCGAAAGTACCTGCACTTGCTGTGTCCATTGATAATTTTCAACCCTTAGATCTTAAAAAACAGGCAGAATTTGTTTGTGAATTTATAGAAAAGATAGAGTGGATAAAGTATAGAAATAAAGTCATTAACTTAAATTTTCCCAACTGTGCCTTTGATGAGATAAAAGGTGTTAAAGTGTGTGCACAAACCCAGGCTGTTTATAAGGATTGGTACGAAAAGAGGCTTGATCCCCGAGGCAAGCCCTATTTCTGGCTGTGTGGATACATTCCAAAAGAAAATCTATCTCCTAAATCCGACAGAGCGTATTTAAATGAAGGATATATTACTGTGACTCCTCTACATTTTGACTTTACGGACAAAGGCCTATTAAAAACACTTAATAATGAAATTGGCGATCTATTTTAACAAGGAGGTGTTGGATATGGCAAAAAGAGAACAATGGGGTAGTCGGATCGGTTTTGTAATTGCAGCCATTGGTTCTGCTATTGGATTAGGAAATATATGGAGATTCCCTTACATGGCCTATGACAATGGAGGCGGTGCATTTTTAATTCCTTATTTTTTTGCAATGTTAACTGCTGGAATTCCTATAATTATCTTGGAATTTGCCGTAGGGCATAAGTACAAAGGTTCTGCTCCCATGTCCTTTGCAAAGGCAAAAGAAAAATGGGAATGGCTTGGTTGGTGGCAGGTATTTATTTCATTTATAATTTCAATCTACTATGTTGTTGTTATAGCATGGGCATTAAATTACACTTTGCTTGCCTTTAATTTGGGATGGGGAGAGGATACAAAGGGTTTCTTTTTTACTAAATTTTTACACATCACCTCTAGCCCTATGGAATGGGGTAATATTGTGTGGCCTATATTTACTGCCACTGTTATCCTCTGGTTTATCAACTGGCTAGTACTGTTTAGCGGAATAAAAAAAGGAATTGAATTTGCCAATAAGATCTTTATGCCACTACTTTTTATCTTGCTAATTATCATGCTTGGCAGAGCAATTACCTTAGATGGTGCAACTAAAGGTTTGCAATGGCTTTTTCGACCTGATTTTAGCGCAATATTAAACTACAAGGTCTGGACTGCAGCTTATGGTCAAATCTTCTTTTCACTGAGTATTTGTTTTGGAATTATGATAACATACGCAAGTTATTTGCCTGAAAAATCTGATATCAACAACAACGGCATGATAACTACCTTTATAAATTGTGGATTTAGTATCCTGGCTGGAATAACGATCTTTTCTGTACTTGGATACATGGCAACAAAACAAGGGGTTAGTGTAAAGGATGTAGCAGGCGCAGGGGTGGGTCTTGCTTTTGTCACAATTCCTAAGGCCATTAATTTATTACCTGGTGCAAAATTTTTTGGTACATTGTTTTTCCTTGCCCTAGTATTTGCTGGCCTTTCTTCCATGATCTCCATTACTGAAACATGTGTTTCAGGACTTATGGATAAATTCAAATGGGATCGCAAACCAACAACTTCTCTTTTTTGTGTAGTTGGATTTCTTCTAAGTCTTATCTTTACTACGCAGGGAGGATTACTTATTCTCGATATAGTTGACCACTTTATAAATAATTTTGGAATTGTTTTTGCTGGACTTATTGAGATTATTCTTTTGTCATGGTTTTTTAACTTGGATTCTTTAAGGGAACATGCAAATTCCATTTCTGACTTTTCTGTAGGCAAGTGGTGGAATTTTTGCCTGAAGATTTTAACTCCAATAGTGCTTGGCTACATGGCTATTGCAAATTTAATTGGAGACATCAAAAAACCTTATGGCGGCTATCCAACAAGCGGAGTACTGATCTTTGGCTGGGCAGTGGTAATTGGAATAGTAATTTTAAGCTTTGTGATGCAAATGGGCCATAGCTTTAACAATAAAAAATAAGGAGCAAGAAAATGACCACTGGAGCAATCTTAATGATGATATTTGGACTTACAGTAACCTGGGGCGGGGCTGCAATTTGTATTGGTATTGCCCTCAAAAAAAGACCCAGTTAAAAAACCAGGGGACTTATGTCCCCTTTTTATCATCGATTTTTTTCTTTAAGACCTAATTCTCTCACAATATTTTCAACTGCCTTTTTATAAAAATCTTCTGGAGATAAAGATCCTTTTACTGATGTATCTAAAATCAACTTTGGGAAATTTTTGTATTCATCCTTTGGTGTGATCTCATATTCTGGAGGAAAGGCATTATCAAAATACATCTGTTGAAACTTTAAAAACTTTAATAAATGGGCAGTTGCATCCAATATACAGACCTCATCTTTTTCAATAAGATCTAACTCTTTGGCCTTTAACATCCCAGCAAAACACTCTCCTCCTTGAGTGCAAGCTATATGTCCATGTTTATTCACCACTAACATTCCTTCAATAATCTGCTGTTCCTCCACTTGCACTACATAAAATACGCCACCAATGGATTCATATTTATCCACTAGTTTTTTCACCCGTGGAAAAGAGACTGGATTACCAATCATCGCTGCCTGGGCAACTGATGGTCTAACTGGTACAGGCTTATATTTTCTGGTTTTCTTATCCTCTGAATAAAATTTAAATACAGGGTCTGCATGTGATGATTGTACACCTATTATTTTTGGTAAAAATTTAATTATCCCAAGCTCATATAATTTTATAAAACCAGATATAATTGCAGCGATATTACCTGCATTACCAATGGGTACAAAAATAACTTTTCCTGCTACATCCCAGTCAAACCACTGAGCTATTTCATAAGAATATGACTCTTGCCCCAATATTCTCCAGCTATTTTTTGAATTAAGTAATGCTACATTATAATTATCTGCAAGGTATTCAACAACCTTCATGCAATCATCAAATACTCCTGGAAGTTCAAGCACAGTTGCGCCACTGCCCAGTGGCTGAGCAAGCTGTTGGGGGGTGACTTTACCATGGGGAAGTAATACCACACTCTTAATGAGATCACCCACATATGCTCCATACATTGCAGAAGATGCAGATGTATCTCCTGTTGATGCACAAATTGCTAATATATCTTTATATCCTTTTTTTCTCACAAGGTATTTAAGATAACTAAAGGCACATGCCATTCCCCTATCTTTGAATGATGCACTGGGATTTTGACCCTCATTTTTGTAAGCAAATTTCACACCTACATATTTTTGAAATCCTTTAGATGCAAAAACTATTGGAGTATGTCCTTCCCCTAAATAAACTATATCTTCTGGATCTAAAATAGGAGCCATTAATTCATAAAACCTAAAAATACCCCTTAAAGGATATAATTTTGTCGCAGCACGCTTGTCAAAGATCTCTTGCCACGTCTCTGGAGGATATTTTTTTAATTCTTCAAATCTCTTATCTTCTAGCAAAAAAACACCCTTGCAATTGGGGCAGGTATATAAGAGCTCATCAGCAGGATATTTGTTTCCACAAACCTGGCATCTGTATTCTAACTCACCCCTATATTTGGGAAATTCGCTATATAAATTCATAATAGATCACCCCTGTTCTATTCTTGTCTTTTGTCAATTACCCTAATTGCCTTTCCTTCGCTTTTAGGAAGGGATCTGTGTTCAACTAATTCCACCTTTGGTGTAATCAAGATCTCTTGTCTAAGTCTTTTTTGAATCTTGTCTTGAAGTGCCTTAAGAACCCTCATATCTTCAACAAAAAATTCATCCTTTATCTCTACCTTAACCCTCATTTGATCAATATGCCCTTCTCTTTCAAGCACGATCAAATAATTCTGTCCCACCTCAGGTATAGACATAAGCACCTTTTCCACTTGCATAGGATAAATATTTACGCCTTTGAGGATGAACATATCATCTGAACGGCCCTTTATCCTGTCAATCCTTTTATGCACCCTTTTGCATGGGCATTCTCCAGGTAGTATTCTGGTTATATCCCTTGTCCTATATCTAATAAGGGGCATGCCTTCCCTTTTTAATGTGGTCAACACAAGTTCTCCAAATTCTCCATCAGGAACAGGCTCTAATGTATCAGGGTCTATTACTTCAACTAGATATGCATCTTCCCAGATATGCATTCCATTTTGCTCTTTACATTCAAATGCAACTCCAGGTCCATTCATCTCTGATAAGCCATATGAATTATAGGCCTTTACATTATATATTTCCTCTATTCTCTTTCTCACCTCTTCAGTGTGAGGTTCTGCACCTATTAAAGCTATCTTTAAATTAAGAGATTTTGGATCAATTCCCATTTCATCAAATACTGTTGCTAGATGCAAAGCATAAGATGGAATAATATGAATTGCTGTGACTCTAAAATCCTTCATTAATTTTATCTGTCTTTTTGAATTCCCCGCCCCAGCAGGAATGGTGAGACATCCCAGTCTTTCAGCACCATAATGTATCCCAAGCCCACCTGTGAACAGTCCATATCCACTTAGGTTTTGAAAAATATCCCAGGACCTTATTCCAACCATATACATGCATCTTGCCATTAGATCAGCCCAGGTATCTAAGTCTTTTTGGGTATATAACACCGCAGTGGGGGCGCCAGTAGTACCTGAAGACACGTGCAATCTCACCATTTTGGCAACTGGCTCAGTAAGCAGTCCCACTGGATAATTTTTCCTGAGATCGTCTTTTGTTGTAAAAGGCAGTTTTTTAATATCATCTAGGGATTTTATATCTTCTGGTTCAATGTCTTCCAACCTATCCCAATAAAAAAGTCCCTTTTTTGCCTGAGCAATTGTTTCTTTCAATCTCTTTAGTTGCAAGGCCTCCAGCTCATCTCTAGATAACATCTCTTCCTCATGCAAATATTCTTTATCCATTGATTTGCTCCTAACGTACTATTTTAATCATCACTTTTCTCTAACTCTTCAAAGGCTGTGTATTTTGATAGATAGGCAAGCTCTAAGCTGCCTATTGGCCCATTTCTCTGTTTTCCTATAATAATTTCAGCTATGCCTTTTTTAGGATTATCCTCTTTTTTATTATAGACCTCGTCCCTATATAAAAATATTATCACATCTGCATCTTGCTCTATTGCTCCAGACTCCCTTAAATCTGAGAGCATGGGCCTTTTGTCTTTTCTTTCTTCTACCTTTCTATTCAACTGTGCCAGGGCCACAACTGGCACATCAATTTCCTTTGCCAGGGCCTTTAGGTTTCTTGAAATATATGAGATCTCTTGTTCCCTTGAATCCTTTTTTTGAGGAACATGCATAAGCTGAAGATAATCAATAATTACAAGTCCAAGATCGTGTTCGCTTTTTAGTCTTCTACATCTAGCTCTAAGCTCCAGAGGCTCCAAAGCAGGAGTGTCATCAATAAATATAGACGCCTTGGACAATTCATCTGCAGCCTCATATAATTTGGCCCAGTCATCGTCATCTAAAAATCCTGTTCTCAATTTTTTTAGCTCCACCTTTGCCCTTGCGCACAGCATCCTCATCATCAATTGTTCCATGGACATCTCAAGTGAAAATATAGCAACAGGAATATTATATTTAACAGCAGCACGAACACCAATATTCAGTCCAAAGGCAGTCTTGCCCATACTGGGCCTTCCTGCAATTATAATTAAGTCACTTTTTTGTAATCCCCCTGTAAGTTCATCAAGCTTTTTATATCCAGTTGGAATACCAGTAATTAATTCTTTTTTCTCAAACCTTGCAGAAAGCTGTTCAAAGACCTCATTTATCAGTTGTTTGCTACTTTTGAAATTAGGAAGTACCCTTGATTCAGATATGCTGAAAATGGTCTGTTCAGCTTGGTCCAAAAGGCTCTCTGTATCCTCTTCAAACTCATACGCAAGTGTAATTATTTTAGCACCACCAGAGATAAGCTCTCTTTTTATTGCCTTTTCCCTTACAATTTCAGCATAATGTAGGGCATTGGCTGAAGGCACTAAATTTTCCATCAAAGATGCCAGATAAACCACTCCACCAACTTCTTCTAGTTTTTCTTCTTTTTCTAAAATTTCCTTTAAGGTGATAAGATCAATGGGCTTATTTTTTGAATAAAGTTTAATAAAAGAGTTAAAGATGATCCTGTGGGCAGGATGATAAAAATCTTCTGGTTTTAAAATTTCAAGCAGTTGATGGAATATAGAATTATCAATCAAAACCCCCCCTAACACAGCCTGCTCAGCCTCTATGTTATGGGGGGGTAATTTTTTTAATAGGTCAGGTAATATGGCAGTTGGTGTTGAGAAAGGTTTCCTGCCATATCCCCTACTTTTCTGTTTCTGACTCATCGCCTTCTTCCTGGTATTTCACCACAGCTACATTCAAGGTAGCTACAACACCAGGATATAGCTTTACTGGTATTTTGTATTCCCCAATGGAACGGATTGGTTTATCAAGTTCAATCTTTTTTCTATCTATATCAAAACCATTTTCTTTGAGATAAGAGGCAATGGTTGAAGAGGTAACAGAGCCATAAAGCTTATCCCCTTCTCCTACTCTTACCTTAATCTCAATGGGCAAGGCCTCTAATTTATCAGCAAGCTCCTTTGCCTGGAAGCGCTCTTTATTTAACCTTTCTTCAAGTTTTCTTTTTTCATGTTCAAACACTTTTAGATTAGAAGGAGTTGCCAACATGGCAAGTTTTTTGGGGATCAGATAATTTCTTGCATATCCTGGCTTAACATCAACAACATCTCCCAATTTCCCCAATTTTTCTATATCCGTTCTAAGTATCACCCTCATTTCATAGCTCCTTCTATTTTCTTGTTTATCTCAATGCTGTGGCGTGAGGTGTAGTAAAGCAGGGCCATCTGTCTCGCCCTCTTTATTTCCCTTGTAAGTTTTCTCTGATGTTTGGCACATGTACCTGTTATTCTTCTTCCCATGATCTTTCCTGTTTCAGTTATAAAATCCTTTAATATATCAGGCCTCTTGTAATCAAGAGGTAGATTTTTGTCTGCGCAAAAACGACAAAACTTTTTTTTAGGTGAAAACTTTATAGCCATAATCTATGCCTCCTGAAATTTGTCAGAAAGTTTAACAGTTAAAAATTTAAAAATATCTTCATTGATCCTAATCTTTCTCTCAAGTTCTGCAACACCATCTGCAGGCACTGCATACTCAAGACGAAGATAATAACCTCGGGTGTGTTTTTTTACAGGATATGCAAGCTCTCTAATTCCCCATTCATCTTTTGCAACTAACTTCCCCTTGTACTGTTCTTCAATTACTTTTGTGAGATCTTCTATAACTTCCTGCCTTTCTGACTCATTCATGTCAGGATTAAATAATAGAAGGGTCTCATAATGTCTAAGTCTCATAATACCTCCTTTTGGTCTATTTGGCCCCCAACTTAATTATTAGGAGCAAGGATAAGACTTTTGAGTTGCCTATCAAAGGGTTTTATTTTTAATAGACGAAAGAGGAAGCTGTCAAGACAAAAGAGTGAGGAAATAAATGATTCAAATGAATAATTATTTACAGTCAAGCCCATGCATATGAGATTTTCCCCTATTTACCCCCTTCTCCTCCCATATGGCCTTTAGGCCTTGTAATTGACATATGTAGCAACAAAATTATTGTCACAATCCACTTAATTTCTTGACCCTAGATAATTATTTTTCTAAATATGAATAATGCTTATGACGCAAGGCACTATTACTTAATTAATTAAAATCAACCAGGCAATGCCTATGGATCTTCCTTCAAGTTGTAAAAAAAAGCTTCTTTCTGCTAGCGAGGCTGTAAAAAAGATAAAAAATGGCAGCCGAGTTTTTGTTGGCACAGGATGTGGTGAGCCCCAATCTCTGATTAGGGCCATGATACAAGATGAAACCATACAAGATATTATTGTATATCAGATGCTTTCTTTTACCTTTTCTCACTACATAAATGACCCAAATTTTTTAAGACGTTTTCAGCTAAAATTATTCTTTATTAGCCTTGCTATGAGACAGGCTGCATTTGAAGGGAAAATAGACTATATCCCAGCATATTTATCTGAAATACCAGAACTCTTTTACTCAAAAACCATTGGATTAGACGTGGCGCTGATTCAGGTAAGTCCGCCAGACAAATATGGATTTTGTAGTCTGGGGATTTCAGTGGACATTACATATGCAGGTTTAAAATGTGCTGATCTGGTAATTGCCCAAATCAATCCCAATATGCCTCGCACTTTTGGTGATAGTTTGATTCATGTGGATGATATAGACTATTTTGTATATAAAGAAGAGCCATTAGTGGAATCAATCCCTCAGAAAAAAAATAAAGAAATAATTGAAAGGATTGCCTTTTATATTAATCAACTGGTGCATGATGGTGCCACTTTACAAATCGGTTTTGGCCACTTACCTAACGCAATTTTACCATATTTAATGAACAAAAAAGACCTTGGTATACATACCCAGGTCATAACTGAAGGATTTTTGCCGCTTTTTGAGAATAAAGTTATAACAAATAAAAAAAAGTCATATCTCCCAGACAGGGCAGTAGCTTCGTTATGCATGGGATCAGAAAAACTATACAGGTTTGTAGACAATAACCCTATGTTCTATTTCAAGTCTTCAGATTTTGTGAATGATCCAAATGTGATAGCTCGAAATGACCATTTTATCTCTATAAGCTCTGCCTTAGAAGTAGACCTCACAGGTCAAATCTGCACAGATTCAAAGGGTTATCTATTTTATAGTGGCATTGGAGATCAGGTGGATTTTATTAGGGGATCAAAGATGTCAAAGGGAGGGTTTTCAATAATTGCCCTTCCTTCCACAGCACAAAATGGAAAGGTCTCAAGGATAGTTCCCCATTTAAGTGAAGGTGCAGGGGTTGCTACCACCAGGGCAGACGTGGATATTGTTGTAACTGAATATGGGATTGCTGATCTTTATGGAAAGAGTATCTATCAGCGGGTTATGGAACTTGCCCAAATAGCCCATCCAAAATTCAGAGAAGAGCTTATAAATGAGGCCAAAAAAAGACATTATATCTTTCCAGATCAACTTCCGCCCAAGAAAGAGGATCTTATATTTATTGAAAAATACAAATATAACTACAAATTACCAGATGGAAAGACTATTGAATTCAGGCCCCTACTTCCTTCAGACGAATTTGCATCTCGAAATTTCTTCTATTCCCTGAAAGAGACCACAATATATTATAGATTTTTCCAAAGAAAAAAGGTCTTTTCTAGAGAAATGTTACAAAAGGAGTGGGCAAGGCTGGATTACAAAAGGAACATGACCATAGTGGGACTTCTTCAAATAGGACGCAATAAAAGGATTGTTGCCATTGGTTCTTATGCTGAGTCTGATATATCTCCAGATTATGCAGAAGTTGCCTTTGTGGTCAGAGATGATATGCAAAATAAGGGCATAGCCTCTTTCTTACTAGGTATTTTGGAAAATATTGCAAAAGAAAATGGATATAAAGGCTTTTTTGCCACTGTGCTCATAGACAACACCAAGATGATTCATGTGTTCAAAAAAAGATACCCAAATGCCAAAATCCAAAGAAGCCTAGGGGGAGAGGTAGAAATATATATGGATTTTGAAGATAAGGAATATTAAATTAAACTTTGTATGGTCTCTGCCGATTATATAAAAAAAGGAGGCAGAGACCATGAAAGTAAACTTATATACAAATTATTTTTCAACAAATCTAAAAGCAATTCAAAAATAATCCCACCAAGATTTCAGAAAAAAAAAGAAATCAAATCTAGTGAGCCAACTTCCGCTCCCCAAATTACACCTAAAACAACAGATATTGAAAAATCAAAAATAACTACTTTAGATAGTTTGACCTCTGAGCAACTTAAAGTCATTGAATCAATTATTGAAGATTTCACCCAAAAAGACGTTGAAATCCTAGATATTGAAGAATTCAACGACTTTTCTCAGGAATTTATCCACAAAACAAACTACAACTCAAAAAACAAATCTATTTTTGGTCCTGTGTATATTCAATCCTCCACAAAAGATCAATTTAAGACAAAATTGAATTTTCAATTAGAAATCATACCCATGGTAATGTTGTCCAAGGAAAAAACAAAATGAAAATTCATTAGAACCAGGGGTGGCTCAAACAACTCAATCTTCAATTACAGAAGATATAAAAACACACCTACATGAAGCCACACAAGATAATTTAAGAAATATTCAAACCACTGACACCTTACAAAATAATCAAACTAAAGAAACAAACAAGCCAATTGAAAAACCTTTTCACCAAGCGCTATTTGAATCAAGATTTATTGATTTTATTCTATTACCAGCCTTGACATAACTCTATTAATGGTAATTTTAAATCTTACTGAAAAACTTTAATTTATAAAAAAATGAAAAGCATAAAGGGGGGAAATGCAATGAAAGAACTATTTAAAATTGAAGACAAAGAATTAATAATTGTTCAAGGGGATATAACTAAAGCAGAAGTTGATGCAATTGTAAATGCAGCAAATCCTCAACTTGCAGGTGGTGGAGGAGTGGATGGTGCAATTCACAGGGCAGCAGGGCCAAAGCTAAAAGAAGCAGGCATGAAATGGGTAAAAGAAAATGGACCTCTACCCACTGGAGAAGCAGTAATTACTCCTGGTTTTAACCTAAAAGCCAAGTATGTTATTCATACAGTAGGCCCAATTTATAGAGATGGAAGACACAATGAACCAGAACTCCTTAAAAATGCTTACAAAAATTCCCTGAAACTAGCAAGTGAACACAACTTGACAACAATTGCATTTCCAGCCATCAGTTGTGGGGTCTATGGTTATCCAAAAGAGGAAGCAGCAAAGATCTCTATATCTGTGTTAAAGGAATGTTTACCAAAATCAACAATAAAAAAATGTTACTTTTATCTATTTTCAGAAGACATGTATAAGCTTTGGGTTGAAACAGCGAAAAATATTTTAAAATAACAGGAGTATTCATGTTAGAGTTGCACGGAACAACAATATTGGCAGTAAAGGATGATAAAGGAATAGCCATTGGTGGTGACGGCCAGGTCACTTTGGGCCAGGCAATAGCATTAAAACACAAGGCCAAAAAGATAAGAAAATTATATCAGGGGAAAATAATTGCTGGATTTGCAGGGGCAACTGCTGATGCCTTTACCCTCTTGGAAAAATTTGAATCAAAGTTAGAAGAACATTCAGGGAATTTACTGAGAGCTAGTGTGGAGCTTGCAAAGGAGTGGAGAACTGATAAGTATTTGAGAAGATTAGAGGCAATGTTGGTAGTTGGGAATTGTGACACAATGTTGGTGTTGAGTGGAACTGGAGATGTAATTGAGCCAGACGACCACATAATTGGTATAGGTTCAGGTGGACCTTATGCCATGGCAGCGGCAAAGGCTCTAAAACAAAATACTCATCTAGATGCAAAAGAAATAGTAAAAAAATCCCTTGAAATCGCAGCTTCTATGTGTGTTTACACCAATACTGAAATAATAGTTGAATATATCCAAAAATAAAAAAGGAGATCAAAAGAAATGGAAGAGAGCTTGACCCCTAAACAAATAGTAGAAGAGCTGGACAAATATATAATAGGCCAGGATGAAGCGAAAAAGATGGTGGCTATTGCCCTAAGGAATCGGTGGAGAAGAAGACAGCTTCCTGAGGACCTAAGGGATGAAGTTGCACCTAAAAACATAATCATGATTGGCCCAACTGGTGTTGGAAAGACAGAAATAGCCAGAAGGCTTGCTAAGCTTACAAAATCTCCATTTTACAAAGTGGAAGCCTCAAAATTTACAGAAGTGGGATATGTTGGAAGGGATGTGGAATCTATGGTTAGAGACCTCATGGAAATTGGGGTCAATATGGTAAAAAAAGAAGAAAAAGAACGTGTTAGAAAAAAGGCAGAAGCCCTTGCTGAAGAGGCACTACTTGATATCCTCTTACCCAGGACAAGACCAAGGCATTCACCCTTAAATATTTCTGTACACCAACCTCCACAAACAGAACCTGATGCTACTAGAGAAAAGTTCAGACAACTTTTTAGAGAAGGAAAGCTTGATCATAGAATTGTGGAAGTAGAAGTTGAATTGCCCTCTGTGCATGTTGGGATTATGTCTATGCCAGGGATGGAAGATATTGAAAGTCAGCTTCAAGATATGTTCTCCAAGATGTTTCCAAAAAAGAAAAAAATAAGAAAAATGAAGGTAAAAGAAGCATATGAATATCTCGTACAAAGAGAAAGTGAAAGATTAATTGACCAAGATAAAGTTATTGAACTTGCAAAGGAGAGGGTTGAACAAAATGGAATCATATTTTTAGATGAGATTGACAAAATATGCAGCAGATCAGATGGGAAGCAGCCAGATGTATCAAGGGAAGGTGTCCAAAGGGATCTTCTTCCTGTTGTGGAAGGTTGTGTGGTAAACACAAAATATGGTATGATTAAAACAGACCATATCTTATTTATTGCAGCTGGAGCCTTCCACTTTTCTAAGCCTTCTGACCTTATACCAGAACTTCAGGGAAGATTTCCACTAAGGGTGGAACTTTCCCCCTTGACAAAGGACGATTTTTATAAAATCTTAACTGAACCACGCAATGCACTCACGATTCAGTATAAGGCACTACTTGCAACTGAAGGCGTGGAGATTGAATTTACAGAAGATGGACTAAAAGAAATAGCAAGTTTTGCAGAAAAGATTAACCAAGAAACCGAAAATATTGGTGCAAGAAGACTTTACACATTGATGGAAAGGGTGTTACATAACCTTTCGTTTGAGGCGCCTGAGAGGGCTGGAGAAAAAGTAGTTATTGATGCACAATATGTAAAAGAACAATTAAAAGATTTTCAAGAAGATATAGATTTAACTAGATACATACTTTAGCCATCTCTCCCCCTCCTTTAAATATATATTATATATATTTGGCAGGATGGGGATAACATCCTGCCTTTTCTTTTTCTTGATAATCAATCAATTTCAGTTTAATTTTATCCTTCATGAAGTTAAAAACCACCCCAAAAATTTTACACATTGAAACAGGAAAACACCTATATGGTGGTGCAAAGCAGGTGTATTACCTCATCTGGGGTCTTAAGCAAAAAAGATATGGAGAAAATATCTTAATATGCCCAAAAAAAAGTGATATACAAAGAGAATGTAATAATTTGTGCAAAATCTATCCAGAAAATATTGCAGGTGATATAGATCTATTTTTCTTATTTCGATTGCTAAAAATTATCAAAAAGGAAACCCCCCACATAATCCACATACACTCTAGAAGAGGTGCAGATACCTTTGGTATACTTGCATCCAAGATCACAAAAAAAAAAGTAATACTAACAAGAAGAGTGGACAATCCAGAACATCCATTTATTGCTAAAATTAAATATAATAACCTAGACAAGATTATTACAATCTCTAAAGGAATTTATGACATTTTGATAAGAGAAGGTGTAAAAAAAGATAAAATTCACATTATACCAAGTGGTATTGATTTTGATTTTTATAACAGAAAATGTAACAATACATGGTTTAACATAAAATTTAATATAAATGAAGATACAGTTAAAATAGGCATGATAGCTCAATTTATACCAAGAAAAGGACATGAATTCCTATTAAATGCTATTCCTTTGATCTTAGAAAAGACCAATAAAGTTATATTTATATTGTTTGGTAAAGGTCCTCTACAAAACAAAATATCTAACTTGATTTATGAAAAAAATCTTGAAAAGTATGTAAAGATAGTTGGTTTTATAAGGGATATAGAAAATTATATCCCATGTCTGGATATTTTAGTACATCCAGCATATATGGAGGGATTAGGAGTTAGCCTTTTACAAGCAAATGCGGCGTCTGTACCTGTGGTTGCCACATCAGTTGGAGGCATTAAAGATGTAATTTCACATGGGAAAAATGGTTTTCTTTTTGAACCAGAGGACAAATATCAATTTGTTAAATATGTACTTGATTTAATATTTGATAGTGAAAAAAGAAAACAAATGGGAATTAGAGGGCAAAAAATTGTAAAAGAAAAATTTTCAATATCAAATATGGTAAATAATTACATCAAAATATATGAAGATTTAATGAATAAAAAGGTATCACAATGAAAGTAAACATAATGCTTTCTTTTTCTGGAAATGGTGGCGTTGAAAAAATGGCAGTTAACTTAATGAAAGGTTTTGTCAAATTAGATAAAAAAGTGACACTTTATAGGATTAAAGATAGAGGAATGTTTGTCAAAAGGATTCCACGTGAGGTGAACCTAATTCAACTTCCATCAAAACATACCTTTTTGAATTTACCATATTTAATAAGACTATTTAAGAAAGATCCTCCAGACTCCTTACTGGTTATGAAAGAAAGGGCAGGTATAGTTAGTTTACTTGCAAAAAAGATTAGCAATGTAAAAACAAAGATATTTATAAGATTTGGAACTCATATAACTAGGTCATTAGATGAAAAAAACATGCCCATTATTTATAAAAAATTTAGATTAACACTACTAAAAAAAATGCTCCCCATGGCACATGGCATTATAGCAGTATCAAATGGAGTAAAAAGAGACATCGCTCAAATTTGTCCAGATATAAATGAAAAAATAAAGGTTATCCCAAACCCTGTGATCACAGATGAGTTATATAAAATGGCGAATAAAGAAATTCAGGAGGAGTGGCTAGAGAGAGACAAAAAGATACCAGTAATAACAGCAATGGGTAGATTGACCTATCAAAAAGGATTTGATGTATTACTTCACGCCCTGTCTATTGTAAAACAAAATATGGATGTGAAATTAATTATAATTGGAGATGGGGAACTAAAATCAATGCTATTAAACCAGGCCTTTAAACTAAGGCTTCAAAACAATGTCAAATTTTTAGGTTTTAAAGAAAATCCCTATCCTTATATAAAAAATTCAGACCTTTTTGTCCTATCATCAAGATGGGAGGGTTCTCCAAATGCCCTCACAGAGGCATTGGCATTGGGAGTGCCCTGTGTTTCCACAGATTGTGAGACAGGGCCAAGGGAAATTTTACAAAATGGCAAACTTGGACCACTAGTTGAAGTGGACAACCACATTCAACTGGCTGAAAAAATAATTAAGACCTTAAAAAGATCTAAAAATAAAGATGAACTTAGTGAAGGGGTTAGGCAATTTAACTACTTAGAAAGTGCCAAATTATATTTAGATTTCATTAAAAATTAATATTATATTACACATGCGCCTAAGTTTGAGTTAATTTTCTTTACAAAAACATAACCACTGACTATAGTTATAACTTTAGAAAAGTAACCATTTTTAAAAAATGGAGGATAAAGATGGCAGTGAAAATAATCCAAACTGACCAAAAACTCACCTTAGACAGAGGATATGTAATATCTATTGTTATCTCCAATTTTAAACAACATAAGGATGTAGAGGTACACCTATTTAGAGCAAAATGGGATCCTGAAGAATATGCTGCTTATGATTGGCCAGATATTATAGGCAATCCTATTCCCCAGGCAAAAGAGATTGATCCAATCTCTGCAAGAAAAGTGCTTTTAGAGACCTTTTCAGAACAAGAGAAGGACCAAATTATTCAATACCTAAAAGAAAGATATAAGATTCTATTAAAAGAAATCAGGGTATCTGTCTTACAACTCCCAATACCTTTAGGCCTCATTGGTCTCTCAGAGATTGAACCACAAGGAGATATAGGAATTATTGAATTTGAAAAGGTCCCCAACTACCCTCTAGATTTTCCAGTCCATGGGATATATAATCTAAAAATGCATCCTGAAATCATGGAATGTCCACCTATTGAGATTTAACTTGCATAAATAAAAGGCGGCATATTGGGCTGCCTTTTATCTTAAAAATAACCAAGAGAACTTAAAATATCTAATCTATCTTCTTTATCTGAATTTCTTCCAGACCTTTCAGAATCTTTTGCAATCTTTGTACATGGCATGCAATCTATAGACCTATAACCAACATCATACAAACTGCAGTGGGGAATATCCTCTTTCATGTGATAAGTCCAGACATCCATCTCTGTCCAGTGTATTATGGGATTTATTTGGATGTAATAAGGATCATTTCTCTCCTTTAACCAAAGAGTACCTTTTCTCTTCTCGCTTTCATCCCATCTAATTCCAGATAGCAAAAATTTTATATCTAAATCCTTTACTGCTTTTTTTAAAGGACGTATCTTTAATTCAGAGCAACATAAGACAACATTATCTTTAGGATACTTACTTAAATCCACATCAGGTTTTATGGTATATAGATCAATATTTTTATTTTTTTTAAATTCCTCAATGAATTCTTTTATCTCAGGAAAT
>Ga0256842_1000673_pt1 | contig 29809 bp, 31 predicted proteins | sample 4559240metaG_FD_185973 | JGI IMG/M metagenome (GOLD analysis project Ga0256842, IMG submission 185973) | Hydrothermal vent microbial communities from Guaymas Basin, Mexico - 4559-240 | ecosystem: Environmental > Aquatic > Marine > Hydrothermal vents | place: Mexico: Guaymas Basin | collected... | reverse complement strand
ACATGAATTTTTGATTTATATTTGCCAATTTATTCGTATACTTGTTTAAATCCAGTTTCTCTGGGGGAGTAGGAATTTCTAAAAAAAATCCCTGATGGAAATCAATCCCTAATTCTAAGGTTTTTAAAAGATCTTCCTCTGTTTCAATCCCTTCTGCCAGAGAGAAACTTCCTATTTGTTTGGAGAGGTCTGCTAAAGCTTTTATAAGCTTGCATTTGTATTTATCTTTTGCCAATCCGTCTATAAGAATACGGTCTATTTTTATAAAGTCTGGTTTCAGTTCAACTATTCTATTCAAATTAGAGTAATCTATACCCACATCGTCAAGAGCTATTAAAAAGCCAAGCTCTCTATAAGTATTTACGAAGTTTTTAAGGGCCTCAAATTTTTTTACTTTTGTCTCGGTAACTTCAATTACTATTTTTGAAGGATTAAGCTCCCAGTGTTTAACAAGCCTGTAAATATACCATGTTATGCTTTCACATTCATCAATTATAGAAGCATCAAAGTTAAAAAATAAATATAAATCCAGATTTGAGTTGAAAATTTCTTTGAATGTCATGAAAGCAAGATATCGTGATATTCTATCAAGCTCTATTTTTAGACCTTTTCTTTCGGCTTTTTTAAAGAGCGTTAAGGGAGAAACAAGCTCTCCATTTTTAACCCCTCTTAATAGAGCTTCCACACCAATTACTCTTTTTGATCCGATTGAAAAAATAGGTTGAAAGTAAGTAGTTAAACAATCTATTTCCAGTAAATTTAAAAGCTTATGAGTATCCATTTTTCAATTACAAAAAATTTTTATAGAAATTTACAAATTCAAAAATTTAAACTATTCCCCAAAATTTGCAACATTTTGCCAAAAAATTGAAAAAATTATAAAATTTTAAATTTTTTAAACATTACTTTTAAAGAATTGGTTTTAACTCCTCCTGGATTAAATTAAGAAGTTTTTCTATGAAAGAAATAATTACTTCTTTCTTTGTATTTGATTTTATTTGAGAAATCAATTTTTTTACAAATTGTTTATTTTCTTGTGAGAGTCCCTTTAAGGCATTCTCCACCACCTCCTCAAAATCTGGAGATTTTTCTGGGGGAGTAATCTGAGAAAGTGCCCAGAGTGCCTTTAACGCCGTAAAAACCACCTCCTGAGCCTTTTTTTGAAAGGCTTCTTCCGGAAGCCTCTGTTGAGACTCTTTTAAAGAGCTAAATAAATCCTGAGCATATTTGAAATAACTTTTAGCCCTGATAAAATAAACCATTTAGTCCTGTTGTGTTAGAACTTCTTCTCCCCATTTTTTGTAAAAATGCTTGCTTAATACTTCGTCTGCTACTTCACAGGTCTGAAAAAGAAGGTCTATAAGGTCAAGCATCTCTGCCTGTCCATCCGGAGGCCTCATTTCCAGATCTTCTATAAATGCACCGCTTTCTAAATATTCTTTAAATTCTTTAAGTTTTTTGTAAGTTATCATCAACTTACCCTCTCAAGATACTTACCGGTGCGGGTATCCACCTTTATAATATCGCCTTCATTTATAAAAAGGGGCACCTGAATTACAAGGCCTGTTTCCAGCCTGGCAGGCTTGGTAGCAGTACCCACTGTGTCTCCTTTTACTCCGGGCTCTGTCTCAACGACTTTAAGCTCTATGGCATTGGGGAGCTCAATTCCAATAACCTTTCCTTTGTAGTAAAGCACCCAGACATTGAGATTCTCTTTAAGAAACTTTGCCTCCTCTTTTATGTCTTCTTCCCTTACATAAATCTGATCGTATTCTTCAAGATCCATAAACACATATTGGTCCCCTTCTTTGTAAAGATATTGGGCTTCCTTTTCTACAAAGTCAGGTTTTTCAAACTTGTCGCCTGCCCTGAAGTTTACCTCAAGCACCCTGCCAGTGAGTAAGTCCTTGAGCTTTGTCCTTACAGTGGGTTGATTTTTTGACACTTTTACATGCTGATATTCCAAAATTTCATAAGGCTTGCCTTCCCATTCAATTTTTAAGCCCCTTCTAAAGTCTGAAGTAGTATAGGCCATGGCTACTCTCCTTTCTCCCCTTTTTCAAGATAAGAGGGCATGGGAGTTGCCCATGATTCATCATCAAAGTAGAGCTCTTTTATATTGGAAGGTTTCTCCACTTCAAGTACTCTCGGGCCTTCTATTACTTCAAATCTTACAAAACAGGACTTGTACCAGTCTACCTCTGGAAGGCTCAGGTCAAATTCTTCCATTATTTTATAAGTCCTGTAGAAATCTTCCCATTGATTTTCTCTTTCAGGATAAGTTGTGAAATCTCTCAAAATATCAGTTATTACAAAGCCGGATTCAATAAGAAACTTCTCAAAGTCATACCACTTTTGCAGAGAAGCCTCCCTGTGAGTAAATCCCATATAACCTGCGGCTCCAGGCCCTTTTAGCGCACTTATACACCTTAGCACAAAAAGCTTAAGACCTTTTTTGGTTTCCACAGGGTCTGTAACAAAGGTATCAAATTTCCCCTGCAAATTTTCTGGCAGACTATCAATTACATTGTAATTATAGACTTCAAGATTAGAATAACCTATTTGCTGAGCCTTTTCTTTTAAAAAAGAGTTAATTCTTTCGTCAATTTCTACCACCACAATCCTTTTTGGGAAATCTGTTAAAGCCATACTGAGAGAGATGAGGTCATCATCTCCAAGAATAAAGATTTCTTTATCCTCAAGGTCTCCCCTGAGATAGATAAAGGCAGTGCGTTTTAAAGTGTCTTCTGGCCGAATAAAACCCTGGTCAAAATCACTGGTGGGGAGAGGACGGTCCTTTGTAAGCTCAATAAACCTTTCAAGTACATCCTTCCAGAAAGGATCTCTGGAAAAGGGATTACAGAAAAGGCAACCCGGATCCTGATAAGGATTTATTCCTTGAGGCTCTGCTAAAGAAAAGAAGGGTTTTTCGTACTTAATTTTTCCTTCTTTTAGAAGCTCCTTTACTGCCTGGAGAAAGATTACCAGATGGGAGTCCTGAAAGTTAATAAGCTCCCAGAATGTAGCAGGTTTTCTTGCAAGTACACGGAGAATTTGCAATTTAATCCTGTTTAGTTCACTCACTTTTAAACCTCACAGCTTTTTTGGAAACTAATAGAAATTTTAGAGACCCTTTGAATGAGGGAATGGTTGCGGGGGCGGGATTTGAACCCGCGACCTTCGGGTTATGAGCCCGACGAGCTACCAGGCTGCTCTACCCCGCGGCCTTACAGCAATTAATAATATAATCAGACTTTCTCCATTGTCAACCCTGAAATTTTATTTTTCCCGGGAAAGTTTTTATAAAATTTTAAAGGGTCAATGGGTACCGTAAAGAATATCTGCTTTTCCTTTTAGCTCTTTTTCAAGAACAGCCTTTATTTCTTCAAGAAAAGGGCAGGGGAAGTATTTATCTCCAGGTTTTTTGCCCACTATGCAGGAGGAAAGCACAACTACCTCGGCACCTTTTTCAATCATTTTTAAAGCCCTGGGAAGAATTTCTTTACCTGGACAGCCTCCACAACTTACATTTCCTATAACCTCCACAGGCCCCAATTCTTTAAAGAACCCTTTTCCTTCTCTTGCAGCTTTAAAACACCCGGTTCCAGGGCACATAAGTTCTGTGTTTCTGCACCTGATAATTCCCACTTTTTTCATCTGCTCCCTCCTCTTTAGAATGAACATGAAATTACATTTCAATTTTATCTCTAACTTTCTTTTTGACAAGTCCTTTTTTTCCAAAATTCCCGCTTAAGGTTGAAGGAGTGGAAAATTTACACAAAATTATTTTTTTGTGCTACTGAATTGAAACTTTATTGTGAAGCCCTATCCAAAAATTTTAAAAAATCCCCACAAAAATTAAATCTTCTTAAAAAAAATTCGTAAAAATTAAAAATAAACCCAATTTCAAATCCCTGCTTTAATCATTTTCTAAGCACAATACCCCCCATTTTGTAGATAACATCCCTTCTCACTCTCAAATCCTATATAAAAAAACTATCTAAAAATTAAACCTCTCTCTAACCTCTTTGCAGCAAAATATATCCAATCAATATGCACTATCTGCTTGGTAAACCTTATCGCTAATTGCCGAGCATGTCTTACTACTTTGGCTGCTACTCTTAAAAAATGGTTAATTATTGTGCAGGGACGACATCTTCTTGTCTCCTCTGGCAAAAGATCATATTGCATTCCTACCAGCAATAAGTAAGCTATTTGCCCCAAGATATAGTATGCCTGATTAACCACAAACCTCTGACACGGTGGATGATGTAGCCCTAAATCCCTAAGCGGTCCTTTCAAAACATTCTCCTGCCCCTGTTTCTGCCGATGCCTCCTCACAAGCTCCTTCACCCCTAAATCTTCACGACTTACTAAAATAAAATGATACCGAGGAAAAAGTCTCCTCTGTCCCCCATCTTCTCTCTGCCTGATTACTACATAGGTCTCTTCTTGTCTCCACCCTGTAGGCTGATGATATATAAAAGTAGCTTCTTCACTTCCATCATCTGAAATCTTCTCCCAAGCCTCATCAGGAAGACTTTGTGCCAGCTCATAGAGTGGCTTCTTATGTACACTATGTGTTACACTTATGGAATAATTCTGCCCAGCTTCCTTCAAAAGCTCTACCACTTCCACATTTCCTGGCAAAAGCTTTTGTTTTACCCATAAGTTTCCTACAAAAACCCCGTGAAGCCAAAAACCTTGTTCTCCATTATAAAGTCTTTCAGCTTTTTCAAAATATTTGCCATAGACTTCAATGGCTGTTCCATCTATGAAAATAGGTAGCCAACCACGCTGGGAGAATTCATGTTCTATAACGGGTTTAATAAGCTTGGATGCTAAAGATTCGGCTATATTTGAAAGAGAAGTAAGGGAATTTTTGTCAAAGCGACAGAGGTATTCGGAGATTCTTCTGCTATCAGGGACTTCTTTTAATCCTGCCAAAGTTCTTTGTGCGAGGTCTTCTTTAAGTAAATCAACATCGCAGAGATTACCTTCACCGAGGGCTATAGAATAGATGAGTGAAAGGAGATAGTGAGAATCAGAAGGACCTCTATTGCGTTGTTTGAGCTTTATGTTTTGAGCGAAAAGTTTGGGGAGACCGAGATATGAAGCGAAACGGGCGAGAAAAGTGATGCCACTTTTTGAAGTAAGAAGTTCATCAGTGAAGTCAATTTCAGGTTTTGGTGGTATAATATTCATAGGGCACCTCCTGGGTGAAAGGGGTTTATTGGGCTATGTAACAATTTATACCCCGGGTTTGGTGCCCTTCCAATCTATTTTAACAGGGAATTAAGGGGAATTAAGGCTTAATCCTACTTTTACTTGACAATCAACTTTAGATAATTTATTCTTAATTTAAACATAGCGGGTAAGTTAAAGGGGGTGAATTAAAATGAGCTCACTTTTAGAGAAAGCTTTTAATGAAATAAAGAAATTGCCAAAAACTGAACAGGAAATAATTGCAAAGTGGATACTGGAAGAATTAGAAGCTGAAAAAAAATGGAATGAATTGTTTATGAACTCTCAAGATGTTTTAGAAAAACTTGCTGAAGAAGCTTTAAAAGACTTAGAAAAGGGAAAGACTCAGATTTTGGATTTTAATAAATTATGATTTCAAGAACTACAGGTAAATTTTGGGAATGTTATAAAAAATTGCCAAAGGAAATAAAGAAAAAAGCAAAAGAGGCATTTAGAAATTTTCAAGAAGATCCTTTTTATCCGAGTCTTCATTTTAAGAAAATTCATCCTCAAAAATCAATTTTTTCTATAAGGATTACAAAGGATTATCGTGCTTTAGGAGTATTGGAAAAGAATGAAATTGTATGGTTTTGGATAGGAAATCATGAAGATTACGAAAAATTTATTAAAAAGTTAACAATAAACTGAGGAATAAAAATGAGGGTCATTATAATTGGGGCAGGGCAGGTTGGATATCAGGTAGCAAAGTATCTTTCCTTGGAGGATGTGGAGATAGTACTTATTGATAAGGACGGAGAGAAGCTGAAAAGAATTGTGGAAGAGCTTGATGTTGCAGTTATAGAGGCAGAAGGAGGGGATCCAGAGGCCTTGAAAGAAGCTTCTGCAGAAAAGGCAGACATTTTGCTTGCCGTGACAAACAGTGACGAAACAAACATGATTGCCTGTCTTCTTGCCAAGGCAATGTTTAACATTCCGAGAAAAATAGCCAGGATAAGGAATCCAGGCTATTTTTTTAATAAAGTACTTTTGAGCAAAGAGCATCTTGACATAGATCCAGCTATAAATCCTGAAATGGAATCGGCTCTTGCCATCTGGAGGCTTCTAAAAGTTCCTTTTGCTTCAGAAGTGCTTGAATTTGAAGAGGGAAAGGTGCTTGTAATTGTTTACAAGGTGCCGGGAGGTAGTTCTCTTGCTGGCAAGAAACTAAAAGACTTGGGGAAGGGGTTTGCTATTAATTTCCTGGTGGGTCTTATTGTAAGAGATGAGCGTGTTATTATTCCAAGGGGGGAAGATGTTATAAAAGAAGGTGATCTCATTTATGTGCCTGTAAAAATGGAAGAAGTGCCTCAAATAGCAGATTTTTTGGGAGAATCTAAAAAGCCAATAAAAAGGGTTATGATTATGGGAGGAGGACGAATTGGTTATTATCTGGCAAAACTTGCTGAAAAGGACATGGAAATCAAGATAGTGGAAGAAAAAAAAGAGCGGTGTGAGTTTCTTTCAAATCATCTAAATAAAGCTCTTATTCTGTGTGGAGACGGCACTGATAGGGAACTTCTTTCCCAGGAAAATATTAAAGAAATGGATGTATTTGTGGCAACTTCCAATAAAGACGAATTGAATATTATGTCCTGTTTGCTTGCTAAAAAGATGGGAGTAAGAAGAGTTATTGCTATTATTAACAAGTCAGAATATATATCCCTTGCCCATAATCTGGGAATAGAATGCGTGATAAATCCAAGGCTCCTTACCGCAAGTATAATTTTGAGATACATCAGGGCAGGGGAGGTCCTTTCCTTAAGTGCTGTAGGAGAGCATAAAGCTGAGGTAATGGAAGTAAAGGTTAGCCCTTCATCTGGACTTGCAGGAAAAAAATTAAGCGAAGTGAAGTTCCCTAAGAATACAATTGTAGGAGTGGTTTTAAGAGGAGAAGAAGTAATTATTCCCAGAGGAGATACTCAAATAGAACCAGGAGATAGAATTATCTTTTTTGCTAAAAAAGAATCTATTAAAAGCTTGGAAAATTTATTTAATTAAATGAAAGCACAAAAAGCTATTTATTTTCTCAGTATCAATTTGCTTATTCTTTCTTTTTTTCTGCTATTTCCTTTGCTACTTGCTTTAATTTTCGGAGAGAAGGAATTTAAAATTTTCTTATTAACTTTGAGCCTGGTGATTGGTTCCTCGGTTATAGGGCTTTATTTTACTCGGGAGCAAAGGCATACAGAGCTCGGACATAAAGAGGCGTTTTTTGTGGTGACTTTTACCTGGATTCTTGCGGCTTTTTTTGGAGCCCTGCCTTACTTTTTCGCTGGAGAGCTATCCTTTACCGATGCTTATTTTGAGGCAATGTCAGGTTTTACTACCACTGGAGCAAGCGTTTTTACAGAAGTTGAACACCTTCCAAAAAGCGTCCTTTTCTGGAGAGCACTTACTCAATGGATAGGAGGCCTTGGAATAGTTGTATTTGTGCTTGCAGTGCTTCCCTGGGTGGGTTCTGGAGGCATGCAGCTCTTTAAGGCTGAAGTGCCTGAAGTAAGCGTGGATAAACTCAAGCCAAGAATTTTTGACACTGCCAAACTTTTGTGGAGCCTTTATACGGGAATTACTGCTTTTCTGGTAGTACTTTATTGCTTAGGGGGAATGCAAATTTTTGACGCTGTCTGTCACGCCTTTACCACCATTTCCACAGGCGGCTTTTCTACCAAAAATACAAGCATTGCCTATTATCATAGCCCTTTACTGGAAGTATTTGTTACTCTCGGAATGATAATGGGAGGCACAAATTTTACCCTTTATTTTGGCCTTCTCAGAAGAAGGCTCCCCAGATTCTGGAGAAGTGAAGAATTTAATTTTTATATAGGAAGCCTTTGTGTAATTTCTCTGACAGTGTTTTTAGTCCTCTTAGCTACAGGATATGCCAATTTCTGGAATTGTTTAAGATATGCTGTGTTTCAGGTAGTTTCTATTATTACTACCACTGGATATGCCACGGATGATTACCTGAAGTGGAATTATCTGGCACAGAACATAATACTTTTTTCCATGTTTCTTGGAGCAATGGCAGGCTCTACAGGAGGTGGATTAAAGTCAGTGAGAGTATTAATAATTTTTAAACAGATTTATAAAGAGCTTTATAAGCTTATACATCCAAGGGCTTATTTAAAACTGAAACTTGATGAAAAGCCGGTTTCAGAAGACATTTTGAGCAGCATCTGGGGCTTTGTATTTCTGTCAGTCATGGTGTTAATAATTGCTACACTGCTTCTCAGTGCAACAGGCGTTAATTTTTTGACTGCTTTTTCCATGGTGGCAACCGCTTTAAATAATGTAGGGCCTGCTTTTGGCAAGGCAGGCCCCACTGGAAACTTTGCCTTTGTGCATCCCTTTGGAAAGTGGGTCTTAAGTATGTGTATGCTTATTGGAAGGCTTGAGTATTACACTGTCATAATTTTGTTTTTCCCTGCTTTCTGGAAGAAGTAAGAAAATTTTTCCTGCTTTTTCTATTTTCATTCTTTTCCTATTTTCAAAGGGGTTATTTTCTGAAAGAAACGAAAACGCAACGTTCTGGCATAAAATTTGATACCAATTTCAAAAAAAGCAGGAGGTTTTGAAGTGGCTGGTATCAGAATAAATCCTCAACTTGGGCTTCTTGAGGCACTTGAAGCAGGAAGGCTTATTAATAGAAAGCTTATTGTAACGGCCAATAATCTTGCCAATGTGGATACTCCTGGATATAAGGCAGATGGGCTTGCCTTTAGGGAGCTTCTCATGAGGAAGATAGGACCGAGATATAGAAGAATTTTTAAAGAAACCCTTCCTTATACCAGTTTTAAACCAGGAGTTATTGAACATACTGGCAATCCTCTTGATCTTGCCATTCATGGAGAGGGATTTTTCAAGGTAAAAACTCCTGATGGGATTGCCTACACCAGAGCAGGCAATTTTAAAATCAATAAAGACCGTGTGATTGTTACAGCCCAGGGCTATCCTGTGCTTGCAAATGGAGCTCCGGTAATGGTGGATCCAGGCATAGCAGGGCTTTTGACCATGAGCAATGTAAGAATAAATGTTGCCCCTGATGGTACCATTTCCATTGGAAATACAGAAATTGGTAAACTTGACATTGTAACTTTTGACGACTTAAGCAAGTTAAAAAAAAGAGGAGAGAATCTTTTTATAGCTGATGGAGCAAAGGAAATTCCTGCTACCAACTACGAAGTATGGCAGGGTTATCTTGAAAAGTCAAATGTTAATCCAGTTAAAGAGATGGTAAAGCTTATTGAGATTCAGAGGGGTTTTGAGTCAGTACAAAGGAGTATAAGGGGAATTGATGAAGCAACTGAAAGGCTTATAGAAACTTCAAGAAGATAAGGGAGGTGATAGGTTATGATGAGGGCTTTATGGTCTGCAGCAACTGGCATGCAGGCTCAGCAACTTCAGCTTGATGTAATTTCAAATAACCTTGCTAATGTGAATACCACTGGATACAAAAAAAGCAGGGTAGATTTTGAAGACCTATTCTATCAAAATTTGAAACTTGCAGGGGCTTTGACCGAAGAAGGTAATCAGATTCCTGTGGGTATGCAAATTGGTTTGGGAGTAAGGCCTGTTTCTGTTTCCAAGATTTTCAGTCAGGGGGAATATCAGCTTACCAATCAAGAACTTGACTGGGCTATAGAAGGAAGGGGCTTTTTTAAGGTGGTGATGAATGGAGAGGACTATTATACCAGGGCTGGAAATTTCAAGCTGGACAGGGATGGTTATATTGTGACTCCTGATGGAGCAAGGCTTCAGCCAGAATTTGCAGTACCTCAGGGGACGGTGAAGATAGAGGTTACTCCGGACGGCATGCTTACCGCCCTTGATGCCAATGGCCAGGTCCTTGCTCAGACACAGATTACCCTTTACGATTTTCCCAATCCTGCGGGGCTTTATGCAGTGGGAAGAAATCTTTTTAAGGCAACAGATGCTGCAGGTGATGTAATAGAAGGTACTCCTGGACAGAATGGCTTTGGTACCATTGCCCAGGGTTATCTTGAGATGTCAAATGTGGATGTGGTGGAGGAAATGGTAAAGATGATTATTACTCAGAGGGCTTATGAATCAAACTCTAAAGGGGTGTTAACTGCGGATCAGCTTTTAGAGATAGCAAATAATTTAAAGAGGTAATAAGCAATGAAGCCTCTTAGATGGCATTTAGTCTGCATAGTGGTTCTGTATTTATTAACCAGCTTTGTCTCATTCTCAGATGCCGAGCATATTTATACTGAAAAAGTTTTGAAACGAATTTTTTTAAATGAAGTTAAAAAAAGACTTCCATGGGTTAATGGCAAAATTTATCTTGAGGACTTTAGGATAGAGCCGGAAGATTTAAAGATTCCTCGCAGGGCGAGGATGAAATTAAAGTTTCTGGGGAGTCCCAGGATTGGTTCCAATGTGGCTCTGGCTATTTTTAGTTTGAATGGTAAAAGATTGGGAGTTGCCCGGATATGGGGGTATGTGGATGCCAAGGTAAAAGTGGTGGTAGCAGCAAGGCCCATTCCCAATAAAGCCATTCTTACAAAAGCAGATTTAAAGCTTGAAGAAAAAAGGCTTTCAAGACTTCCACAGGGAGTAATTCTTAATATAAAGGAAGCCCTTGGAAAAGAAGTCAGAATGAGTTTAAAGCCTGGCAGGGTTTTACTTAAAAGTCAGATAACAGAGCCTCCTTTAATAAGACGAGGCCAGGTGGTGGTAATTGTGGCAAGGGGGAAAAATATTGTGGTAAAAGCCAAAGGCATAGCTCTTCAAGATGGGAGCCTTAATCAAAGAATAAAAGTAAAAAATCTTTCCAGCAAAAAAATTGTCTGGGGAAAAGTGGTTTCCCCGGATGAAGTGGAGGTGATGTTCTGATGAGAGGGGTAAAAACGGTTTTATTTACTGGTATTATTTCTTTATTTTTTTGTGGTTGCTGGGAATATAATCCAAAAAAGGTGCCTCCACCACCTCCCCCTCCTTCTGTAAAGGTAGATGTTCCTGAGTCTGTAGCCTTAAATAAAGGTTCTCTTTATAAAGAGGGAAGTTATGCCTTCTCAATGAGTGATCATAAAGCCCATAGAGTAGGAGATATTATAACCATTAAAATAGTGGAAAATTATCAGAGTTCCAGCACGGTTAGTCAAAAGTCAAGTAAAAGTAGCTCTTCTGAGGCTGGAATAGGGACAATTCTGGGATACGAAAGTAAGATTAACAAAATTTTCCCCTATGCCACACCTTCTCCACTTTTTAAAGGCTCTATGAGTGGATCCACTTCCGGTCAGGGGCAGATTTCAAGACAGAGCAAAATAATTGCCACTATCAGTGCAAGGGTTATAAAGGTATTGCCCAATGGCAACTTGGTTATTCAGGGGGTAAGGAGAATAAAAAGAAACAAAGATCTTGAATATATTACCCTTACAGGCATAGTAAGGCCGGAGGATATTGCCCCGGATAATTCTGTACTTTCCACACAGATAGCTGATGCCTATATTGAGTATAGTGGCAAAGGTCCCTCCTCAGAGGCTGCAAGCGGGCCTGGAGTCCTTACCAGACTTCTTGAGCTATTCTGGATTTTTTAAGGGGGGGGTATGATGAGCCTGTTTAAGAAAGTTAGTTCAATTTTGATAATAATTGCGATTATACACTCTACGGCAAAGGGAGTAAGACTCAAAGACATAGTAGATGTGGAGGGAGTAAGGGGAAATTATCTTATTGGTTATGGTCTGGTGGTAGGACTTAAACAGACAGGAGATGGTGATCAAACAAAGTTTACTGTGCAATCCGTGGTGAATATGCTTCAGAGGTTTGGCATAACTGTGCCTAAGGATCAGGTAAAGCTTAAGAATGTGGCAGCAGTGCTTGTTACTGCTTATCTTCCTGCTTATGTAAAACCCGGGCAGAGGATTGATGTAACGGTTTCCACCTTAGGAGATGCAAAGAGTCTTCAGGGTGGCACACTTCTTATGACGCCTCTTAAAGGCCCTGATGGAAAGGTATATGCCATTGCTCAGGGGCCTGTTTCTATAGGGGGTTTTGCTGCAGGTGGGGCTGGAGGAGGGGTGCAGGTTAATCATCCTACTGTAGGAAGAGTGCCAGAGGGTGCCATAGTGGAAAGAGAAGTGCCTATGGAGGATTTAAATCATCTTCAAAAACTTACGCTATCCCTTAGGGATGGAGATTTTACCACAGTTTCAGAAGTAGCTAATTTAATAAATCTTTATTTAAAGGGGCATTATGCTGTGCCCAAAGATTTAAGAACAGTGGAAGTGAAAGTACCAAAGAGTTATCAGGGTAAAGTTGTGGATTTGCTTGCTGAAATAGGAAATCTTGAAGTAACTCCCGATGTCCCTGCCAGGGTGGTGATTGACGAGAGAACAGGAACTGTAGTGATGGGAGAAAATGTAAGGATTTCAAAAGTGGCTGTGGCACATGGGAACTTAAGCGTGGAAATAAAAGAGACACCACAGGTGTTTCAGCCCTATCCTTTTTCTCCTGGTCAAACAGTGGTGACTCCCCAAACTCAGGTAAAGGCAAAAGAGCAGAAGGCCAGAATAGTAGTATTGGAAGAAAGTGCCACTTTGGGAGAACTTATAAGAGCTCTCAATGCGGTGGGAGCTACTCCCAGAGATTTGATAGCCATTCTTCAGGCTATAAAAGCTGCCGGCGCCCTTCATGCTGAATTGATAATTATTTAACTTCTATTAGTCAGATTTTTGACTGTTCTTTTTCAGGGAAAAGTTTTCCGGCATAGCGGAAAGCTTTTCCTTCTCTTCTTTTTTTTCCGGGAAAACAAATGCGCTTATAGAGGAATTTCTTTAATTTTTATCTGATTTAGTGGCGTAAAAGTAATAAAATTTTAGGCATGTTTTTTGATTACAAATATAGCAGGAGGAACAAGATGAAGGATACAGTAATTAATTACACCAATTTAAAGCAAATTACGAATTTAGAGAGAAGAAATCCCAGGCTTGCTCTTAAAAAAGCCTGTGCAGAATTTGAGTCCTTTCTCTGGTATGAAATTTTGAAGGGTCTTGACAAAACGGTTATTAAAAGTGGTTTTTTTCCGGAAAGTTTAGACTACAAGATTTATCAGGATTATCTCTATCAGGAAATAGCCAGAAAAGTTTCAGGTAGGCCTGGGGGATTGGGAAATTATTTGTATAAAACATTGCTTAAAAGCCCGTATTTTAAGAAAGTTGAAAATAATGCCGACAACAAATAAAGGAGGGTTTTAAAATGGCATCCCAGGAACTTTTAGAGTTAAAAAAAGTGCTGGAGCAGGAAAAAGAGGCTTTAATGAAAGGTGCGGTGGAAGAAATTTTGAAATGGGCTTCTTATAAGGCAAGAATTGTGGATAGTTTGAAAGGAAGAGAGCTATCTCAGGAAGATAAGGAGCTTTTAAAGGAAATTGTGGCTATTAATGAAAGGAATAAGAAAATTATAGAAGCAGGTTTGAGTTTTGTGGAAGAGGCTTATAATTTTTTGAATCAATATCTTTCACCTTCTAATGGTTATGGAAAAGCCAAAGTTAAGAGTGCACCAAGGCTTCTTTCTCGTTCAGCTTAAAAGGGGTAAGAAAAATGGCAGGACTTTCTGGTGCATTAAACATTGCCAAAAATGCTCTGCTTGCCTTCCAAACTGCAACCCAGGTGATAAGCCATAATATTTCCAATGTAAACAATGAATCTTATTGCAGGCAAAAGGTGGTAAATACTACCTATCCTCCCAGCCCTTCACCTGTAGGCCCCATAGGAACAGGTGTAAGAATTGAATCTATAAAGCGCTATTTTGACGCCTTCCTTGAGAGAAACATAAACTTAAAACTTACTGATTACGGAATGTTTAAAGCAGAAGAGACGGGAATGAACATTCTTGAGAGCCTTTTCAATGAAACTCAGGATAGTGGGCTTTCAAACATATTAAGAGAGTTCTGGACTGCCTGGCAGAATCTTGCTGATTCTCCTGAAAACATTGCCGCAAGGAGCCAGGTGATAGAAACAGGGAAACTTATTACAGAGGCCTTGAAATCCAAATTTGAAGGCTTAAAAGACCTTCAGGATCAAATTGGGCTTAAATTAAAGACCATAATCGGAGAAATAAATAATCTTGCCTCTCAAATTGCAAAGCTTAATCTTCAGATAACTGCTTACGAGGCAGGAGGAAAGAGCGCAAATGATTTAAGAGATCAAAGGGATAAACTGGTTGCAGAGCTTTCCAAGCTTGCCAAAATTCAGTATTTTGAAACAAAAGAAGGGGCTTATAATGTAATTCTTGGTAAAGGTTTAAATCTGGTAAATCTTGATCATAGCTGGAAGCTTGAAATTTCTGGAACGGATGTGTATTGGGTAGGAACAAACGGAGAAAAGGTGCCTGTTACCAGCAAAGAAGTGCCCTCAGGAGAGCTTGGTGGGTGGCTAAAACTGCTGGAACAGCTCTCGGACGATTACAATTATGAATATGTTTCCGGAAATAAAGTAGTTACCAATAAGGGAGGTGGCCTTATTTCTGATTCGGATAAACTTGTTAGAGATTTAGGTTTAAGTGTGGGAGATGTCTTTAAATTTACAGGAAGAGACCACTTTGGCAATGAGATTTCTGGCACTTTTACGGTAGAAGCAGATAGCACAGTTAAAGATCTGCTTACTGCTATAGAATCAGCTTATAACTTCACAGTTAAGGCTTATATAAAAGATGGGAGGCTTTTTATTGAAGATGGATTTAGAGGACCTGGAAAATTGGAATTTTCTTTTACACAAACTCCTACGACTATAGACTTTGGCTCTTTTGACGATCCTGCTTATCAAAGAAGGGTTACAGAGCTTAATCTTGCAGGAAAGCTTAAGCTTTTTGGAGAAGAACTTGTAAAGGCAATTAACGAGCTCCACAATCAGGGTGTTGGATTAACTTTTTTTACCAAAGAACTTGAGGGTGCTTATAGTGCTAATAGATACATAAAGGAGTTGCCTTACTATCTTGACTTAAAAAGAGATGGATTTTTTTATATCTGGGTAAAGGACCCGACTGAGAAAATTACTCCCGTAAAAGTACAGCTTAATCTTGATGCCAATGCTACTCTTAATGATCTGGTAACCCAAATCAATCAGGCCCTTAATGAGGCAGGATTTGACACCTCTGCAGGCAATTATCAGATAAGGGCACTGAATAGAAATGGCCATCTTGTATTTCAGGCTGCCGATGGCTATGGCTTTGCCTTTTCAAATGATGCTTCTGGAATTCTTCTTTCCACAGGTATAAACCTCTTTTTCTTGGGAACTGATCCAGCAGATCTTAAAATAAATCCTGTGCTTATAAATAAACCGGAGCTTATTTCTTCTGGCAAAATGGATGTGGAAAGCTATAGAAGTGAAAAGCCCTTTTTTGGTGTGTTTAGTAGTGAAAATGCTGTAGATGAAATACAAACTTTTAGTGGTATAGATAAAATTTATGTAAAATTTTACGATGAGAAAGGGCATCTTTACTCCTGTCCGCCATACGAATTTCATAAGTACTCCTATAGTGAGGGAGAGATAAAGAGAGGAGAATCTTTGACTGTTACAATAAAAGACGCTCAGGGTAATCAAATTAAAAGCATTACAATTACTCCAACGGGACTTGAAAGATCTGTTCCTCTTTCAGAGATCCCCCGCATTCTTGAAGAAGCTGGAATGGATGGAGTAATAGTTAATGTAAATGGGACAGAAAAGACGATTAGTTTTGAACTTGATCCCAATTATTATCCTACGGGAACAGCCCGTCTTGAAATTACTTGGAGTGATCCTTCTAAATTTCCCGAAATTACTCAATGGAAGTGGGATGAGGATGTTAAAGCCTACGCTCTTTCTTATGATTCTGCTAATGAAACCTTGGGAGATTTGATTGAGAAACTGGATGAACTTCCCTTCCTTAGAGCTTATGTGGATACAGATGGCAGTTTGATAATGAGGCTTGAGCCGGATCAGACCGAAGTGTATGGATTTGAGTTGGGAGAGCATTTTACAGGAACAGATGCTACAGATCCATCTCAAAGTTTTTTAAGCTTTTTAAGAGATCAGGGTATGATAATTCCATCTTTTCGCTGGGATGGAAGCAATGAGACAAGATTTCTCTCCGGACTTGAGCCTTTAGTAAAACCTACTGTTTATATAGGAGATTCCTCTATAACTCCAAATTCTTCTGTAAATTATAAAATAAACTTTTTTGACGCTGAAGGAAATTATCTTAGGAGTTATGATCAAATTGTTAACGGAGCATCTGATCTGACCACCCTTATAAATAATTTTAATAATACTACTGGAATAAAAGCTACTATAGAAGGAGACAAGTTTTACATCTGGCTTGATACTTCTGAATCAGGTGCCCCTCAAAATGCAGCTTATTTTGTAATTGAGGCTCAGGATGATGGCTCCTGGGGCCTTATCAAGACTAATTCTGGAGGTGCAGGGCTAAAGGCTGGAGAAATAGATGCTTATCTTTTTGATGAAAATGGAGACCCCATAGATGCCTTTGATAATAAAGATGGGGTGACGGATCCTTTCAGGATTGAGCTTGATACAGATAAAAATTTATTTCAAATTTTTGACACTATAAATGCCCCTGATAATAGACAATATGGCCTGACAGCCCGCCTTGATAGAGAGGGAAAATTAATTGTGGAAACTACGGGACTGTATGATACCAAAACTTTTATTCTTCAAAATCAGAAAATCCAGCTTCCTGGAGATACTAAAATTTTTTCTAATGTAATAGATTTAGATACTGATACCTGTTATTATATTTCAAATCTTTCTGTAAATTCTTCTGCAACTTTTTCTTCTCAAAATTTAACTGTTACTCTTTATAAACCGGATGGGACTTCACAAACTACCTCCATTTCTGTAAATGCAGGGGATAGCCTTCAAGATATACTAAATCAACTCAATAATATAGACCTTGATGGAGACGGAACCAATGATCTTTTAGCAAGTATAGATGATTCTGGTAAACTTATTATAAAAATAGGTGATCCAGATTTTAATAAATTCAAAATAGAAACAGACCTTTCTGCAACAGAGCAAGGTAATTTTATTTCATACCTTTATACTCATCTACAAACACAGCAGGACACCTCTCATGGCATAATAAATACTCTCTCCGGCTACGCTCTTGATAGAGGGGACAACCGCATAGCTCAGGCTATTGCAGATGTTTCCACAGAAACAAGAGAGGCGTTAAATCAGTCCAACCTTGAAAACTACTACTCAAGTATGGTGGGAGAGGTAGGAGTTGCCACAAAGTCAGTTAAAGACAGCAAGTCCTTTCTTGAAGATCTTCTGAGGCAGTTGAAAGCCATAAAAGATAGCGTTTCCGGGGTCTCCCTTGATGAAGAAATGACAAATCTTATCAAGTATCAGCAGGCATTTGTGGCAACTTCTAAAATTCTTTCCACGGTTGAGGAAATGTTTGAGGCTTTAATAAATGCAAAAAGATAGACCTCATAAAAGGGGTGATCAAAGATGAGAATTGGTATGAATACAAAATATAACAGCATTTTGGCAGATCTTAACAGACTTTCTTCTGAGATAAATAGTACTCAGCTCAAGATTTCTTCAGGAAAAAATTTTCTCAGGCCTTCAGATGATCCTCCGGCAGCTGTGCTTTCTTTGAATTATAAACAGGGTATTGCAAAAATTGATAAATATACTGGGGCGATTAATGATGGAATAGCCTTTTTAAGGGCTCAGGAATCCACTCTTGGTAATGTGCAGGATCTTGTTGCCCGTGCAAAGGTACTTGCCATTCAGGCAGCCAATGCCACTCAGGATAGTAATGCCCGACATGCCATTGCAAAAGAAATAAATAGCATTCTTGAGTCAATTTTAAGCCTTGCTAATTCTCAGCTTGGGGAAAAATACATCTTTGGCGGAAAAAAGACAACTGGTTATCCTAAGGGGGAGGGCCCTTTTAAGCTCGTAAAAGAAAGTCTTCCTGATGGGCAGGTGATAGAAAAGGTGGTATATCAGGGATCAACCCAGGATTTTGCTATTGGCTACGATGTAAATATGAAGATGAAACTTGGAGAAAATGGTCAGAAGATTTTTATGGATTCGGGCATTTTTGAAACACTTATAGCTTTAAAACGTACTCTGGAAGCAAACAATAATGTGGATTATAAAAAAGAACAATACGATATACAAAAATTCATAGGTAAACTTGACGAAATTTACAATTATATATCTGTTAAGAGAGGAGAGGTGGGAGCTAAAATAGACCATCTTGATACGAAAAAAAATCTTTACGAAGACTTTAAGCAAACCCTCCAGGTAAATCTTGGAGAAGTGGAGAGTGCAGATCTTTCAGAGCTTGCCATAAAAATGCAGGAATTAACCACAGCTTATGATGCGGCTTTAAGGGCAACTTCCATGGTAAGCAGGCTCAGTCTGGCAAATTATCTTCCTTAAAAAGGAGCCCAGGTAGGAGAGACTATTTTTTTCCCGGGTAGATAAAGAAACCCCAGACCGGAGTCTAAGTGAATTAAATAAAGTCCTTTTCCTTTTCTGCTCTGTCCCCATGCCAGAATATAGTCCCCCCAGGGAGAAAGGGTTGGATCTTCCAGGTAAAAGCCTGTTTCAATCTTTAAAGTTTTACCATTTTTTAAATTTTTTATAATTATAGTGGTTGTGGCTCCATGTTTGGAAAGGTATAATAATTTATCCCCTGTAGGAAGAAATCTTGCCGAGGTATTATATTTCCCTTCAGATGAGATTCTTTTTCTTTGCCGAGTTATTAAATTAAAGGTGTAAACCTGTGGCCCTGTGCCGGGATCCCATACATAGGCAATGGTTTTACCGTCTGGTGACACACTTGCTACCTGAACCACACCATCAGCTCTAAAAATTTCCCTGAGTTTTTGTGTGTTTAAATCCAGATAACATATAGCTATTTTGTCCTGAAGAGTCAGAGTGAGAAAAAGGCCTTTTTCATCAGGGCTCCACACAGGGGCAGAACTTATTCCTTTCAATGGAATAACTCTTCTGGAATGCCTGGTTAAATCCAGAACTTTTAATATGTATCTGTTATCTTTGTAAACTACATAAGCCAATTTTTTACCAGAAGGAGAAAATTTGGGAAAGAGAATCAGAGGTGCTTTATCAATTAAATAACGATGTACCTTGGAAAAGTAAATAAGATATAAACTATCTCTGGGTTCCCCTTTTTTTACAAAGGCTATTTTTGTCTCTGCAATTCCATGATATCTGGAAATGTTTTCTACGATCCTGTCACAAAGTCTGTAAACGAGGTATTCTAAAGAGGCTTTTCCATACACTTTAAAAGTTTTAATCAACTTATTTTCCAGCACATCCCATAATTCTGCTTGAATAACCAGATTTCCATTTTCTTTAAGAACAGCACCTTTTACATAGTACTCTTTTGTCCTAAAGCCGGGTAAAGGGGGAGACTTAAGAGTTATAAAAAAAAGGTGATAATTTAAAAGGCGTCTCAAAAGGCGAGCTGCTTTTTCTCCTCCTTCTCCAGAAAAGTCAGGCACGCGAATAATAGTTTTTTTAAATTGAGAAGTTTCAATGGTGATGAAAGGGAATTCCTGAGGAAAACAGAAAGAAAAAATAGAGAAAATCCATACAAAAAAAACAAAACTTCCTGCTAATTTTCTCATCAAATTCAACTATAACATCAAATTGATAAAAATCAAATTTCCCCCCTGGCACACTCAAGGAATTCTTTTCTGGAAATGAAGAGCTTTTAAAGGACTTTACATCTACGGCAAGCGGGGTTGAAACACTGTAATAAAAGTGGGAGTGAGTTTTGATGTAAAGGAGGGGCGTGTAAAAGAGGTTGTGGGAAGGGTTTGTTATTAATTTTTTATTGAATTATTGTGAAAATCTGTTATACTAATTCATACTATGAAGGCACTATTAGTTATAGACATGCTTAACGATTTTATAGCAGAAAAAGGTGTGCTTTATTGTGGAGAAAGTGCAAGAAAAATCATTCCCCGGATAAAGAAGTTAATTCAGGAATTTCTTTCTTCTAAAAATCCAGTAATCTACCTGTGTGATTCTCACGAGCCAGATGACGAGGAATTTAAGCTTTTTCCTGCTCATTGCGTAAAGGGCTCTTGGGGAGCAGAGGTGGTTGAAGAGCTAAAGCCTGAAAAGGACAATCCTTTTGTTTATGTGATTGAGAAGACGAGGTTTTCAGGCTTTTATAAAACTGAACTTGAAGAGCTTCTCAAAAAACTGGGAGTAGATGAACTCTGGCTTACAGGGGTTTGCACAAGCATCTGCGTAATGGACACGGCAAAGGATGCCTATGAAAGGGGCTTTAAGCTCATCGTGGTGAAAGATGGTGTGGCCGACTTTGATCCAGAAGCTCACGAATTTGCCTTAAAACGCATGGAGAAAATATACGGAGCAAAAATCATATAGCTCAAATGATTCCATCCTTAGGGCTTTTCACAGATTTATATGAATTTTTTATGGCTCAAATTTATTTAGAAAGGGGTTTTACTGAAAATGCCACTTTCAGTTTGTTTATTAGAAAAAGAAGCAAAAAAAGGCCTTTTTTCCTTGTCTGCGGAACGGATACATTTTTGACCCTCTTAAAATATTTCAAGTTTTCCGAAGAGGACCTGGAGTACTTAGATTCTTTAAAGCTCTTTAAGAAAGAGTTCCTTGATTTTCTTAAAAACTTTGAATTTGAAGGGGAAATAAGGGGATTAAAGGAAGGAACGATTTTTTTTGAAAACGAACCTATTTGTGAGGTTACCGCCCCTTTGCCCGTTGCTCAGCTCCTTGAAACCTTTATTATTAACATTTTTCACATAGAAACACTTGTAGGGACCAAGGCTCTTCTTTCTGTGATAGCAGCTCAGGGCATTCCCTGCGTGGACTTTTCCGCAAGAAGGACTCACGGCATTGCTGCAGGTCTTCATGTGGCAAAAGCTTCTTACATTGCAGGCTTTACTGCAACGAGCAATGTACTTGCAGGAAAGCTCTTTAACATCCCTGTGACAGGCACTATGGCACACTCTTTTATAGAGGCCTTTCCCTCAGAAGAGGAGGCCTTTAAAGCTTTTGCTGAAACCTATCCTGAAAGGACAATTCTTCTTATAGATACTTACGACACCCTGAATGCAGCAAAAAAGGTGGTAAAACTTAATAAAGAATTTCTTGATAAAGGGATAAGGCTTAAGGGAGTAAGGATAGATAGTGGAGACCTGGCAGAACTTAGCAAGAAAGTAAGGGAGATTCTGGATAAAGGAGGTCTTGAGGAGGTAGGGATTTTCCTAAGTGGTGGGATTGATGAATATAAAATAAAATATTATCTGGAAAAAGGAATTCCAGTAAGTGGCTTTGGAGTGGGCACTTTAATGGGAGTTTCTGCAGATGAACCCTTTTTAGATATTACTTATAAATTGGTTGAATATAATGGTAAGCCCCGGGCAAAACTTTCTCCCGGGAAAAAATTTTATCCCGGTAGAAAAGAGGTTTACCGTATTTTTGACGGAAATAAGCCTGTAGAAGACTGGATCTGTCTTGCAGGAACACTTCCCAGATCTAAAAAAGGAGAGCCATTACTTCTCACCCATCTTTTGTGGAAGAGAAAAGAAAGGGTTTATTCTGAATCCTTAGACGAAATAAGAAAAAGAGTAAGGGAGGAGACGAAAGCCTTTTCCTCCCTTGTAAAGCCCTATAAAAGAGGTTTTAAAACCGATTATTCTGTAAAAATTTCTGCTACTCTTAAGAAACTCCTCAAAAATATAGAAAAATCTCTTTATCGTGCCTCATAGCTCCCGTTTTCCATTTTGACGATGTCTTCAAACCTTATGTCCATACCCAGGATGCCTATGATTTCCTCATATTCATTTCTTACAGGTGCAGAAATTGTCAGACAGAGCTGGGATGTTATCCTTGAAGTATAAAATCCAGAAACAAAGATTTCCCCGGTTCTAAGGGGATTAAGGAACCAGTCTTTATTCTCAAAGCTGCGGTTTCTGAGTAAATTTTCAAACTTTTTTCTATATTCCACATCATTTGTTAATCCACAAACAGGTTTGCCTTCTGCGTTGATGAGGTAAATAAACTGCACATAAGGGTGGTCCTCCAGAAACTTTTTGAAGAGTGGACGGATTTTTCTGGGCTTCAAAGTCTTGATATCTGGATGAGAGACAAGCTCTTCTATGTAATTTATCATGAGTTTGGTTACGAATTCTCTCAAGTGATCAAGCTCAGAAACAAATAATTCTGGAATATATTTTCTTGTAAGGGCAAACATTTCTTCATTGGAAATGGGAGTAACCCTTCCTTTTTCGTATTCTTCAAGGATTTTTTTGTAAATTTTGGCAACTCCAGGATGTTTTTTGTCTATACGGTGTTCTCCTTCTAAGCCAAAGTGGGTGTTAATCCAGTAGGCAATGCCTGCTGTTCCGCTTTTGTCAGTAATAATAATCTGAATAGGCCTGTTTAATATCTTTTTTGAATCAAAAGGATTGTAGATTTCCTCATTTTTAATAATTCCGTCAATGTGAATACCTGCCTTGGTGGAATTAAATTCTTCTCCCACAAAGGGCTGTCTTTCAGGGATCCTTTCGTGAAGTACATTTTTGTAATAGTTTACGATTTCAGTAATAATGGTTGTATCCATGCCATCAGAGGTTCCTTTTAGAGCAATGTATTCAAATACCATGGCTTCAAGTGGAGTATTGCCAGTCCTTTCTCCTATGCCAAGGAGTGAAGTATTTACTGCACTGCAGCCGTAAAGCCAGGCAGTGGTGGCATTGATTACAGCTTTGTAGAAGTCATTATGTCCGTGCCACTCAAGAAGCTCCTCAGGAACCCCTGCTTCATCAATAAGTGCCCTTACAAGCTTTGGTACACTTACAGGAAGACTTGCCTCAGCCCAGGGCACTCCCACTCCTAAGGTGTCGCATAACCTGATTTTTATGTCAATTCCGCTTTCTTCACGAAGCTTCATAAGCTCTATGGCAAAGGGAATAACAAAGCCGTAAATGTCAGCCCTTGTTACATCCTCAAAGTGACACCTTGGCCTTATCCCGTAAGAAAGGGCCTCTTTTACCACTGCCAGGTAATCTTCCATGGCCTGTTTGCGATTTTTTTTGAGCTTAAGAAAAATATGATAATCTGACACAGAGGTTAGCATGCCTGTTTCCTTAAGCCCTGCTTCTTTTACCAGCTTTAAGTCTTCCTTTCTTGCCCTTATCCAGCCTGTAATCTCAGGATACCTGTAACCTAAGGCAAGACACCTTTCAAGGGCTTCCCTGTCCTTCTTTGTATAAAGAAAAAACTCCGTTTGTCTGATAATGCCTTTTGGCCCACTTAATTTGTGAAGGAATTTATAAATCGTTTCTATCTGTTCAGGAGTGTAAGGAGCTCTTGCCTGCTGCCCATCTCTAAAAGTTGTGTCTGTAATTACAAATTCTTTAGCAGGTTGAATGGGAATGTACTTCCCATCAAAAAATACTTTTGGAGGCTCTACATAGGGAAAAAAATCCTTAAAAAGGACAGGCTCTTTAGTATCTTTGAGGGAATAAAAGTCTCTAAGAGGTTTATATTTAAGCATAATTTTCCTCCTTTTCGGGATGTTTAGCCAAGCTCCTCCCTGAGTTTTTTAGCCAGTTTTACGAGGTTATAAAGCGCCGGTATTACTTCTTCCCAGCGCCTTGTTTTTAGCCCGCAGTCGGGATTTATCCAGAAATTCTCCTTGGGTATTACCCTTAAAGCCCTTTTTACCACCTCTTCCATTTCCTCCACACTTGGTACATAGGGAGAATGAATGTCCCACACACCAAGACCTATCTGTCTGTCAAACTTCACCTTTTCAAAACTTTCTATTATGTCTCCCTTTGACCTTGAAGCTTCAATGGAGATTACATCAAAGTCCATCTGCAGGATGTACTCCATTATTTCTCCAAACTCAGAATAACACATGTGAGTGTGAATCTGGGTTTCAGGTTTTGCTGAGGAGTGACAGAGTCTAAAGGCCTTAATAGCCCAGTCAAAGTATTCTTTCCAGTTCCTCTTCTTTATAGGAGCCTTTTCCCTGATAGCTGGTTCGTCTATTTGCACCACTTTTATGCCTGCTTTTTCGTAGTCTGCAATTTCGTCTTTCAGGGCAAGGGCAATCTGATAGGCTACTTCAGAAACAGGCACATCTTCTCTCACATAGCTCCAGGCAATAATAGTGACAGGCCCTGTGAGCATGCCTTTAACAGGCTTTTGGGTAAGGCTCTGGGCAAAAGAGATTTCTTTTACTGTCATCTGTCCATCTCTTGCCACATCTCCGTAAATAATAGGAGGTCTGTAGCAGCGAGTCCCATAGGAGATAATCCAGCCATTATCAGTGGTGGCAATTCCCTTCATCTTCTCTGCAAAGTATTCCACCATGTCACTTCTTTCAAACTCACCATGCACAAGCACATCAAGCCCTGCCTCTTCCTGAATGCGTATAACTTTGGCAATTTCACCTTTTATAAAAGTTTCATAAGCTTCCCGCGTAAGCTTTCCTTTTTTGTAAAGAAGCCTCATCCTTCTTACTTCCTCTGTCTGCGGATAGCTTCCAATGGTGGTTGTGGGGAAAAGAGGAAGATTTAACACCTTTTCCTGAAGTTTCTTTCTCTCCTCATAAGAAGGAGCCCTTACAAAGTCTTTTTCAGAAAGTGCCTTTATTCTTTCCTTTACCTCTTTTATTTCTCCAAAAGAGGAATGGAGCTTTGAAACCCACTCTTTTGGCTCGTCTTCTTTTCCTTTAAGTATCTGGGAAAGAAGCTGTATTTCCTTGAGCTTCTCTTCAGCAAAGGCAACTTTTTTAAGAAGTTCTTCGGGTAGAGTTGCACCCTCTAAGCTAACAGGAAGGTGAAATAAAGGGCAGGCATTTGTGATTATCACTTCAAATTTTTGGGAGAGCTCTTTTAAAAGCTCTGCAGTTTTAAAAAGCTCGTTTCGCCACACATTTCTTCCATCAATCACTCCTGCAAAGAGGACTTTTCCATTGGGAGAAATTTCTTTTAGCTGGGAAAGATTTTCTCCTCTGTCATGCACTAAGTCCACTCCAATGCCTGCAAGAGGAAGATCAAAGAGAAGAGAAAGCCTGTCCACGCTATCGTAATAGGTAAAAAGATAAACTTTTGCCTTACAGTTTTGGAATTCCTGATAAGCCTCTTTAAGAAGTTCCCATTCTTCTTCAGAAAGCTCCATAACAAGGGCAGGATCGTCAAGATGCACAGACTCAAATCCTTTTTCGTTTATGAAATTTACCACAAGGTTTGTAAGCTCCTTTAAGGCAGGGGCAAAGTCTTCTTTTTTGAGATTTTTGGAAAGTTTAAGAAAAGTGAAGGGGGCAATAAGGTATGCACACTCTTTGACGCCACTGTACTTATCCCATACTAAGTTAGAAATCTTAAATTCAGGCTTTTTGCCACCAAAGTCAGGCACAAGATAGTGATAATTGGTGTTAAACCACTTGGTAAGCTCAAGGGCATTTTTACCACGACAGAGGGCAAAGTATTCCTCAAGGGAATTTGCTTTATAGACTCCGAAGAGCAAAGCGGCATCAAGCATAGGATCATAGAGAGTAATTTCTGCTTCTGGAAAGCTATCTACATACTTTTGATAGGTGGCTAATCTTTCTTTTTCTATTTTTTTTATCTCATCTCTTAATTCATTTTCTGAAATTTTTCCTGCCCAGAAGGCCTCTATAGCCTTTTTGAACTCCCTATTTTTTCCGAGCCTGGGGAAGCCATAGGCATAAGTTTTCATCTGTCCCTCCTTTTAAATAGATTTTTGAAGATTGATTGCAGATACAGATTTTTTTAATTTTAATTTACTTTTTTGAGAAGAGCAAGCTCTTTTCTTAAATTTTATAACTGCTCCAGGGTAGAATAGGGCTTATTAACCTAACGCCCAAACTCAGCGGCGGGCGGGTACGCCGTCCGCTGGAGAGGTTTGTTAGGTATTTATTTTTTATAGATATCTCCTCTTGCTCCTATGTAATCTACATAAATAACTTTCTCCTCTTCTTCTAACCAAAAAATCACTCGTTTATTTCCTATCTTAAATCTCCTATATCTTTACCACTCTCCATACATTTTCTTTACTTTTAACTCCTCAAATTTTCCTTCTTCTAATTTCTTCAATGAATTTTTGATAAGCTCTTTTTCTTTTAGAGACAATTTGTTCAAATATTTTACAACTCTTTTGTGAATTACTACTTTATATCTCATCTAAGCTTATATACGAATCTGCTTTATTTAACATCCTATCATTTTTAGCCTGACGTAAATGTTCTTTGACCTCGTCTTCTAAATCCAATCCTAAAAGCTCTTCTAATTCTAAAAATTCTTTGTACGGAATTATTACTTCTGTAGGATTTCCGTATTCATCTAATACTATTTTTTTGTGAATATTAATCATTCTTCCCTTCTTCTAATCCCCTTTTTTAAAATAACTCATTTTTTTATTTTACCATGTTTTTAATTTTTTCCTAACGCTCAAGTTCACCCGCCCGCCGTAAGGCGGGTCGGATGGAAAGGTTTGTTAGAGTTTTTTTCATCTTCATTTTTTTTGTTAGTTAACTCACAGTATCTGAAGCGAGTTGTTAGATGTTCAAATTTAAAAATCTACCTTTTGGAATTTTCCCTCCAATAACTCTGATTGGACTATTATAAACTTTTTTAGTTTTAGGATCATATACTTTAAATCCCATTGGAATTATTTCTTTACCTATATTTGTCTTTAATATAATATATGCTCTTTCATACCATCTTGGTTTTGGATCGTTTTTGTCTGCTATTAGTAATACTATATAATTGCCTTCAAGTTCTGCTAAAGATTTATAGATTCTATGGTGTAAAAAAATTTCTTCTGGTTTTAGCACTATAGAATCAATATCTTTTTTATACTTAATATCTTTTTTATACTTGCCGGAAAAGTATATTGTATCGATTTTATTATAATATTCTTTTTTGATTTCTATCTTTCTATCTTTATCTGCTAACAAAGACATCAAAGCTAGTGCATCATCAAGATTTATATAATCAATTTCATTCACTGAATATCCTTTTTTAGCAGTAATTTTTAGCCTTTTTATCGAAGGATGATTTGATGGGAAAATTTTTAGAACAGCAATATATGTTGAATTAGGAAATTTGTCTAAATCAATACCTTTAATATGAATTTCTGTTTGAGACCAGTCTATAATTGTTCCATAAATATGAATAGTCTTTTTGATAAGTTCTTCATCATGATGTTCTTGAAATACACCTATTATTCCAAAAACTATCATTAATGTGGCAATAATAAGTACATATTGTCTATTATGTCTTTTATCTATACTTGATATCACAAACGCTAATGCACCAATTATTATCTTTAGGATAGAAATAACCATTTTTTTACCCTAATGTCTAAACTCAGCGGCGGGCAGTATTGCCCGTCCGCTGGAGAGGGTTGTTAGAGGTAGTTTCTATTATATATTTCTATCCCTTTAATTCGTTTAAAATGTCCTTCATTTAATGTTATTATTGGAAGCTTCATTTCTAAAGCTGTTGCTCCTATAAAAATGTCTCTAAATTCTATTAGTTGATTATTAAGCTTCAGTTCTTTATAAATCTCAGCAGAGCGCTGAGCTATCTCATTTGTAAATGGTATTATTTCCATCCATTTTAATAATCTCTTTAAATCTTCCTTATGTCTTTCAGTGATAGCTCCTGCATACAATTCAAAAACAGTTATAGTTGAAATGAAACAATTAAAACTTAGCTCTTTTAGTTTCCATAAATAAGTGTTTTGTTTATTTTTCTTTCGCAAAAATTCTATTATTATGCTGGTATCAACTAAAATGTTTCTATTTTCCATTTATCTATTCTTACTTCAAATTCATTTTCTAAATGATCCCATACTGAAATACTTAAAAAATCTTTTTTCCAATCTTCGGATTTTTGTTCTTTGATTTTTTTCTTTATTGTTTTCATTATTTTTTCTTCAAGCTCTAATAATTCTTCTATACTTAGCCCTGAAAGTTTTTCCTCTATATTATTTAAAGATAATCCAAACATAATTATTTCTCCAAGGCTCTTTGATTTTTATTTTAAGACTTTTGAAAAATTTTTCAATCTAACGACCAAACTCAGCGGCGGCGTGTAACGCCGTCCGCTGGAGAGGTTTGTTAGAGATTACTCTGTTTCAAATTCTTCTCTTGGTACTCCGGATTGTCTTATAATAGACATCAATGTTCCTTTCTTAATTTCTTTATGGTCTGGCACAGGAACTGTAATAGTACTTTTTCCAATTTGTTTTTGCATTACTATATGACTTCCTTTTTTTCTAACTTTCTTAAACCCATATTTTTGAAGTATCTTACAAACTTCTCTGCCAGAGAGAACTTTCAGCTTGGACAATTGATACCTCAAAAGGAGATATATATATTTCCTCTTTTAATCTTTCTTTTATTTCTTCAGGTGATGCGTACTCAAAGAAAAGAGTTACAGCTTCTTCTAAATTTCTTTTTGCTTCTTCAATTGTATAGCCCTGACTTGCTATATCCAGTTCAGGACATAATGCTACAAACATATCATCTTCTTTTTGAATTATAGCTGTAAGTTTATATTTCATACTTAAATAGTAAACTACAAATTCTTTGTTTTGCAAGTATTCTTTAATAAATTTTTTAATCTAACGTCAAAACTCAGCGGCGGGCGGGTAGCCCGTCCGCTGGAGGAGTTTGTTAGATAATATACTTTTTATTGTTTCTGTACTTCGTCTTATTTTGCCTATTACAACACCAAAAGCTTCTCCAGTCTCTTTTATATAAAAAATTACAGAATTTTTTGGATATTCCCCAATAGGCGCATATGGATCAAAATATTTATCAATTTCTTCAAACCTCATTGTAACCGTTTTTTGAGCCCACTTAATAGTTTTTTCTGGTATTATATCCCCATATTCCATGCTTAGTTTTAAAATCTCCGATGCTGCATATTTAATATTATGAAAAGCTTTTTTAGTTTTTTCTAACTGTTTACGTTGTTGTTTATTCGCTATTTTATACCAATCAATCATACTAGATATTTCTGGATTTGATCTTTTAGCTTTCTTGAAAGATAAATAATTTTTAACAACCACAAAATTATTCTGTATTTCTATAATATTCATTATAACAGGATAAAAGTATTGACTTACTTTGCTTAAAATTTGCAATTCTATCTGAGCATATTTGTAAATATTTTCTTTTTTAACAGAATCAATTTGAGAATAAGCGCTAAGTATTGTGATTGTTATCATTATTCCATATTGAATAATTGCTAAACATAAAGGTTTTTCTTCTTCTTTTATTTTTCTAGACAAAAATTGAATAACAATACTTACTATTGCTAAGGTAGCTATTATAACCATCATAATTTATTTAAAAATCTAACATATATTTTAATCTTTCTTAGATAGAAAGAGGTAGTATAATAATTTGTGTGTATAGAACTGAGAGGTTGAAAATTGTGGATTTAAGGATAAAAAGAACCTCCTGGTGGACACAAGGATTAAATTACCTAACACAAAATCCACCAGGAGGTAACCAC
>Ga0256842_1000672_pt1 | contig 29832 bp, 20 predicted proteins | sample 4559240metaG_FD_185973 | JGI IMG/M metagenome (GOLD analysis project Ga0256842, IMG submission 185973) | Hydrothermal vent microbial communities from Guaymas Basin, Mexico - 4559-240 | ecosystem: Environmental > Aquatic > Marine > Hydrothermal vents | place: Mexico: Guaymas Basin | collected... | reverse complement strand
GCAACGACTTTTAAAGGTCTTGAAGATGTTTTAGCTCAAGAATTAGAAGATTTGGGGGCAACAGGTATTAAAATTAGCTCAAGAGCTGTGTTTTTTAAGGGAGATAAAGAGTTTTTATATAAAGCTAATGTATATCTTAGGAGTGCATTAAAAGTTATTATGCCATTAAGAAAAGAGCAAATTATAAAATCTGATGATATTTATCATGTGGCAAGAAAAATTAAATGGGAAAACTGGTTTAGTGTTGATAACAACTTTTCTGTTTCAACTGTGGGATTTTCTGATTATTATAATAATTTGAATTATGCTTCATTAAAGGTTAAAGATGCTATTGCCGACAGATTCATGGAAATATTTAAAAAAAGACCAAATGTTAAATCTAAGTTTGCTGATATTAATATTCATGTTCATGTTAAAAATAAATTAGTTGAAATATCTCTTGATTCAAGTGGGGAGTCTTTGCATAGAAGAGGCTATCGGAGGGGAGGGCATAAAGCTCCCTTAAACGAAGTTTTGGCTGCTTCTATTGTTATGAAAAGTGATTGGAACAAAACAGAGCCTTTATATGATATTATGTGTGGAAGTGGTACTATTTTAATTGAGGCATTAATGTATGCTAAAAATATTCCTCCAAGAATTCTTAGGGATAACTATGCTTTTATGAATTGGAAAGATTATAGTAGTGATTTATATAAAAAAGTTGTTAAAGAGAGTAAGCAATATATTATTGATAAAGATTTATTTTTATATGGCAACGATATCAACAAAAAGTATGTTGATATCGTTGAAACTCAATTGAAAATGTTGAATTTAGAAAACTCCATAAACTTATCTGTAGGAGATTTTAGAGATAATACCCATTCTGAAATTGATAATGGTGTAATTATTACTAATCCTCCTTATGGAGAACGATTAGAGGATAATGTAGATGAACTTTATATGGACTTAGGAAATCATGTGAAAGCTAATTTTAAAGGTTATAGGCTTTGGATTATGAGCTCTAATTTGTCTGCACTTAAAAAAACTAAAATGAAACCAAGTAAAATATATGAATTATATAATGGTGGTCTAGATGTTAGATTTCAAGAGTATGAGATAAGAAAGTAATTATTTACCATCTCATCAAAATTTCGGCAAAAATAGATATTACTGTTCCATTAAAATTATAATCAGGATTTAAATCACTTACGAAATCAGCTGATTTAATTACATCTTTTGATGATAATATTTGAAATTGTGTGGTAAAATTCAACTCCATTGATGCAACTAATACTGAATTTTTAGGTATAATATAATTTACTCCAAGTGAAATAACTTGTGCATTACTATCCATAAAATTATAAAAGGTTTTACCAGCATCATCAGGTAAAAATGTAGGTCGGTAATAGTATCCAGCATTAAATCTAAAATCTTTAAGCCCTGAATATGAAATACCTATTTTAGGTATAATAATATCCTTCATTTCAGGAAGAACTATGTCTTCTTTGTCTCCATTGTCTTTATTGTATATTTCAACAAAATTTTGTGCAGATTTTGATTTCACAAAGTTAGACCACATTTGGTATTCTACATCAATACTTAAAGTTAAATCACTAAATTTATATGCTAAACCTAGTGTTAATGAAGTCGGAGTGTAAAAATCAGTAACATATAATTCAAGTGCCATTTCAACTCCTGCAAGAAGCATTGCTGCATTTGTTTCAAGAGGCAAATCCATATATAATTCGTGTTTATAACTAAATCCTAAGTCAAAATCAGCATAAGAAAAATAAAACCCTACAACTGGAGCCATTTTAGGACTTAAATCAAGCTGAGTTTGTGAAGATGGAATTTGTTTACCACTATTAAGCTCTAAATTACTCATTTTAATTTTACCTTTTCCTGTAGTCCAGATATTTGCTCCAAAACCTATACCAAACATATCGTTATTAAAACCTAATCCTAAACCACTAAATATTACAGCTCTTTGAATATCTCTACCGTATCTTAAAAAGCTATGACTTCTGATATCCAAATCATTAACTCGAGCAAGGGTTCCATCCTGCATCATTCCCATTATCATTCCAAATCTTGCAGATGAAATCATTTTAGGTAAATTAATAAAGTTTCTTATGTCAATTGCTACACCAAAAGTAATAGTTCCAAATTTAAGGTCTTTTGTAGCGTTTGTTTCTTTTTCTATATTAAGATTTAATAAAGGTAAGGTGTACATATATGAAACTGCAAGTTCATTAGTTTGTTTTTTATTCTTTAGATACTTCGTTTTTCCAAGTCCAGCAATATTGTAATAAGCACTGCTCCAGTTATTTACTGTTGCAGTAACAGCATTACCTTTTGAAATTTCCTCTGAAGAAATACCATAGGTATCAGCATAATTTGCATAAATTAATGAGCTAAATAAAAATATTGTAATTAATAAAATTTTAGTCATATTCTCTCCTTATTCGTAATCTTGAACATATTCACCATTATCTTCTAGCATATTAGCCAAATCTAGCATTAGTTGAGAAATATCTTTCCAAAATGAAGATTCTTTATTGCTAATTAAATCACTATTTAAAAAATCATATATTTCTTTTATAATTTCTTCTGATTTTTCATCTGTTTTTATATTTTCAAGGAAATACTGCATCAATCCTTTGTCTTTACTCATGGATTTTAAAGCTATCAATACACTTTTATAATTTCCTTTGTATGCTAGTAATATTTTAGGTAATAAATCTGTTAAAATATTCTGTAATTCCTTTGTTTGTATCCATACATTATTTTCTTTATCATAGTAAGTTGTTATCATTGCGAGAGAATGTCTTAGCCCAATCAACTGTTTTGAACTTGCTTTAAAGCCTGTAAGTATATGTGTTGCAATATTGATTAGATGTTCTAAAATTCTATATTTTTCTCCATATTGGCTTTTATCTGAAAATAAAGCCCCCATTGATTTTATTGCAAAATTAAAATTCTCCCAGTCGGCCTTATTAGGACGATTTTTTACAAACAAATAAACACCTTTATTTGAAGTTTTTGACCCAATTAACTCATCAAGAATAACATCAAGGTCTATATCAGAATCTGTTTTCTCAAAAAAAGAATTTGGATGTTCTATATTAAAATATCCTCTTGAATATGCAATACCCGGAGTTGTTTTTACTGAAGTTAGAATTTGTTCTAAACCATAAAAAATCTTTCTTCTTGCTCCCCACTTCAAATAATCAGAACTTGTTTTGTCTATATCAGCATAAACACCATCTTCACGGCCTAAAAATTGTAAAAAGTTGAATAGTTTCGTTATTAATTTTGTTTGTGAAAGTAGTGGAATTAAACCATCACTTTTTGAATATTCATTTTCCGAAAGTATACTTATTACTGATTTTAAGTTTTCTTTTGGTCTGTAATCAATTCCTTTACCCTTAGGAGCAAAAAATGCTGTATCCGTATCAAAACTATTTTCATCATTCATTCGTGGAACCCATCTGCCACCATAAGTATCAAAATGTCTAATTAATGGTTGTCCTAACATAAAAATAAGGTCTCTAATTATTTTTATAGGATATTTATGATTTCCACTAAAATTATAACTATGACTCCCTGCCACAGTATCTGCTTCATAATATGTATTTTTATGTAAATTACTTACTAGTGCTATTACAATTGGAAATAATTTATTTCTTTTTTTCCATATTGGATTATCATTATTTCCTATTATATCTGAATCAGATGCAATATTTTCCGTATGAATAAAAGCCATATTACTGATAGGTGCTAAGTTTTGCCCTACAACATCAGGCAAAACATGATTATTGCCTAATATAATATTGAAAATAGTTGCTAAATCAACTTTATCACCACTTGCATCTAATGAGGTAACATAATCTCCATCTTCCTTCATAAAAACAACAACTCTTGAATCTCCTAGTTCAAAACTATTTCCATAGTTAATATTAGTTTCTTTTTGAGGAATACCTAAATCAAGTCCTTCATCTCCTTTTATATTCCAAACTCCGTTCCCAGCACCTTTTTTGGCATTTGCAACACCCTGAATACCATTTGCTTCAATAATATTCATTATAGCAGAATCAACATCTATATTTACCCCAAGAACAGTTTGATGAACATAGGACCTCATTGGAATAGTAAAAACTATCTTTTTTTCAAACATTAACCATTGATAATTTCTAAACATTGCTTCTTCTTGAGTTGCACATTCTCTTTTGGGGTCGTTTTCTTGTATTTTCTCATAATACCACAAAGTACCAGCTCTGTCTGTAGCTGCATCATTAACAACTCTTTTATTTCTGTATTTTGACATTAAATATTTGTCTTCACCAGTATTTCCTATAACAGAATCAAAAGAATAATATTTAGTTTGGCTATCGCCATCATTATATTTTGATTTAAATAGATAATAATCGGTATGCCATTGAGCTTGATATCTGTTTGTTCTTTGGTATAAGTTTTCCCATTTTATTGAATTTCTATCTTCTTGGTCTGAGTTATTGGTAGGGTAAAAATATTTCCAAGTACTATTATCATTAGCATTTTCTTTGTAAACATAAGCATATATTTCTCCACTTGGAAGATAATAAATATTAACAGTTTCTTTGGTTCCATCTCCGTTTACATCAATTTGTGTAGTCGTTTCTTTATTAATTGGAGCTTGAGTTGCATAATAAGGGCCTTCACCTTCCCAACAAGCTCTAGCCATCCACCCCATAACCCAACGGCTAGTATTTAGTTCACCAAAACCATTTCCAACTTTAGGGTAATAAGTTCTATTATCTTCTCCATTAGTAGAATCTGAAATTGTTGAAATATCTTTAATGCCACTATCTTTTTTTAAGCTTTCTACATGTTCTCCACCATTAGCAAGCCCTGCATCTCCTACAGAAAATCCATTTAGTAATGTTAATGCAGGAAAGTCGTAACCCATATAATATTTATGTTGACTTGCTTCACTTCTTGTAAAAAGTTCACTAGAACGAAAAACATAGTCTGCTTGGTCTGTTCTGTGAGAGAGTGCAAGACTATAAGCATTATGAATGTTATTCATGGCATCAATTTTTTGACCAGTAGTCATACTATAAAGAGTATCATTAAGTGTAATTATACCATTGGTTTTTTTAGCATGTCCATAGCCATGATTAGTATAAGGTTCGTTGTCTGATGATATTCTTGTGAAATATCCAAAGTCGTAAGCAGAGGTTAAAGTGTACAGTAAATGATCTAGATATGATACTTTATAATTAGCTTCTGTTCTTTTTTCTCCATATGCGTTGTACTCAATCATTTTTAATAAGCTTTCTTCAATTCCTCCATTACCATAGTCAGAAAGTTCATCATTTAAATCAATACCTGCTGTTAGCTTTAATTGATAAAATTGATGCGTTAAAAATTCCATAATAGATTCTCCATTTTCAGGGTCATATATTTTAGAGTAATCAGGTAATTCATTATTTTCCCAATTTCCTTTTGCCTTTATAAATAACTCAACAAAACTAGGCCATAATTCCCTTGTTCCATTTATTAAATCTACATTTACATAAATACCATTACTGTCATTATTATAATTGGAATTACTGTCATATATATTTCCTCCTTCAATAGAGTATTTTTCAATATTTATCAGTAAATCCTTTAATACTTCTGCAGAAGTATTACCATTAACCGAAACAGAGAAAATATCACTACCTGCATATAAAAAATCAATAAAAGCACTTCTGGCAATTTCATCACTTGTAAAAATCTGATTAAATCCCATTAAAAGCGCATCAAAGCCTTTTACACTATTACCTAAATCTGTATTTTTACCGTTAATAACCATTTCTTTATCATCAATAATTAAAATTTTGGATAATCCTTTCTGAAGCAACGGTAAAATTGTTTTTAAACTCTGTCCCTCTGTATCCGTTAAAATTTCAATAAATGTAGCCATTCTATCTTCTATTTTACTAGATTGTGTATCTATTAAATATGCAATAGATTTTTGCATAATTGCAATTAAGTCCTTTGAAGGTTCAAAATATTCCTTAAAAAAATCATCTAAAAAAGAATAAAAGTTTTGAGAGTTATTAATATTTCCATCTGTATTATCAAGAGTATTCTGATTTATTATTCTGCTAAGAATAATTTTAAGATTATCAATTGTATCAACCAAAGGGCTAACAATCTGAGGAAATATTGAAAACAGTATTTTTGATTCTTCTATATTATGATTTACAGAACTTGCCAACAATAAGTTAACTTCATGTTGATTAATCTTGGATAAACTATCTTTTAATGCTGGATAATCATCTAGCATTTCAAATAGTTTAAAATCTGGTTCTTTTTCTACTTTTTCGAAATCGTGCAGTTCATTGTTAGAACATGAAATAAATAATATAAAAATAAGATACAATATTTTAGTAATAAATTTATCCATTATTTAAGCCCCCTCAAATATGATTATGTAATTATCGTATAAACTTATCTATAAGTCAAATATAATTAATAATTTGATAGTTTTTTTAAAGTTTGACAATAAATATAGGCTTTGTATAATGATTATAAGTTAGTAATATCTGTTTGTTATAAAATGGAGAAATATGAATAAAAAAAAAGCAAAAGAAATCTTTGATTTACTTGCTACATCAATTGAAACTCCTATTTCTGAATTAAAATATGAAAATAATTTTCAATTATTAGTTGCAGTAATTTTATCGGCACAAGCTACAGATATTTCAGTTAATAAAGCAACCGTAGGGTTATTTAAGATTTGTAAAACTCCTGATGATTTTATAAATTTAGGTGAAGATGGCTTAAAAGAGCATATAAAGTCTATAGGTTTATATAATAATAAGGCTAAAAATATAATCAAAACAGCCAAAATACTAAAATCAGACTTTAATTCAGTTGTTCCTGATGACTTAAAAGACTTAATGAAATTACCTGGAGCAGGAAGAAAAACAGCAAATGTTATATTGAATGTTGCTTTTGGTAAACCGACTATGGCAGTAGATACTCATGTTTTTAGAGTTAGTAATAGAATAGGTTTGGTTAAAGCAAAAAATGTACTTGAAACAGAAAAGCAATTGTTAAAAATTATACCTAAAGAATATGGACTAGATGCTCATCATTATTTAATTTTACATGGTCGATATATTTGTAAGGCAAGAAAGCCTAAGTGTGATGACTGTGTTATTTCTGAGTTATGTGAAAAGAATTATACATAAACCCATATTTCTCTATTTCTTGCTCCATCAAATTCGCAAAAATATATTCCTTCCCAGCGTCCTAAATCAAGTTTGCTATCGATTACTGCAATTTGTTCTGTTCTACCAACCAAAGTTGCTTTTATATGAGCATCGCTGTTTCCTTCCATGTGCCTGAAAGTTTTATAATCAGGGGAAATTTTGTTTAATGAATAAATTATATCTATTTTTACATCAGGATCATAGTTTTCGTTAATAGTTATTCCTGCTGTTGTATGAGCAACTGAAATGGTGATTATTTTATCATCAATACCTTGAATTAGATTTGATATTTTTTGTGTAATATCAATAATTTGATTTTTTTTAGTAGTTTTTATATTAATTATGTGTTTTTTCATTATTCCTCTATTTATATTAAATAACTAAATCATATTTTTTATTATAGTAAAAGAAATGGAGAATATTAACTATGAAATTTTTGCTCTATATATTGCTCTGCGTCCATTAATGCAGTAACTGCATCACCAACTGCAACTGCAACCTGCCTTTTTGAGTGTGCTCTAACATCTCCGATTGCATAAACACCATCTATTGCGGTTTTCATATTGATATCAGTTTTCAAATATCCTGCTTCGTCTAAAATCAACTTGGCATCTTTTTCTTTGATGATTTCAGAGGTATTAGGGAGCATTCCAACAAAAATAAATACGCCATTTACATCTAATTTTGATTTTTCTTTAGTTAGTTTATTTAGTAAATTAACATGAGTAACACCTGCTTGCTGTGTTCCTGAAATTTCTTCAACAACTGTGTCTACAATAAATTCAATTTTTTCATTTTTTCTGGCCATATCCATAGTAATTTTTTCTGCTCTAAAACCTTTTCTTCTATGAATAATATATACTTTTGATGCAAATCTTGTTAAATAAATAGCTTCTTTAACAGAAGAATCTCCTCCTCCAATAACTGCAACTACCTGATTTCTGAAAAATGCTCCATCACATGTTGCACAATAAGAAACTCCTTGTCCTGCATATTCTTTTTCACCAGGAACATCAAGAGTTCTGTGGTGAGTTCCTGTTGCAATGATAACAGATTTAGCTTCATGAACACCTTCTGTTGTTTCGATTTTTTTGATATCATCCTGTAAATCTAAGCTTAAAACTTCTTCATAAGTTGCTTCTAGACCAAATCTTTCTGCTTGAGCATTAAATTTCATCATTAATTCCATACCATTAACTGGTTGCTCAAAGCCTGGGTAATTTTCTATTACATCGGTTCTTGCAGCTTCACCACCAACGCCAAGTTGTTCGAATAATTTTATATTCATTAATGCTCTTGAGCCATAAAGTCCTGCTGTTAATCCACCTGGGCCACCACCTATAATTGCAACATCTAATATCTTTTTATCCATGTTCTCTCCTTTAAAAATATCATAAACTAAGTTAAACATATATAGAATAATAATTAATATTAAAATGTCAAATATTTTATAATTGTTTTAATTAAAATGAATAATGTATTTTTGTTTAAAAAGTGAAGGCCAACTTGTAGTTCTACGCCGTTATTTGCCCCTACTGTTGTTGCATGAATGGTATGTAGTAATTGAAGAGATAAGCCATTGCTATTGTTTTTCTTAGGAGTAATCAAATTTAATTAACAGTGTTCTTGTTTTGTCATTTTGTCATTTCTTGATTTTACATAGTTGTCAAAATGGCAAAATATTAAGCTTTATAGGTCTTTTTTGTGTGGAAAAAAAATTGCTATAATATTTTTGTGTTATATTTTTTAGGGTTTTATGTTTAAAGATATTAAATTCATTATACTGATACTATTTACTGCAACAACAGCATTTTTAGGTGCGAAACTTTTAAATCAATTGATTTTAAACAAAGCAGTTGGTTATCAAGAAGTTGTTATATCAGGTAATACAAGTAAAGTAAAAAAAGCTCCACATAGTCAAAAAACAGCATCTTATATTGTTAAAAAAAATATTTTTAATTCAGAACTATCTTTTGATAGTAAAAATATTGCTGAAATAGATGACAATATTGATGTTACTGAAGAAGAAAAAAATAGTAATGGCTATATTTGTGAGCTGAGCAAAATTGTTGCTGATGTAAAAGCAACGATGCCTGCTGAACCAAAAGAATACTCATACTTTGCCGTGTATGATAGTGGCACTAAAAAAACAAAATATTATGCTGAAGGTGATGATTTTGTTGAAACAGGAGTAACTGTTTATGACATTAGGCGTTCTGTTGTAATGCTTGATAGAAATGGCAAAAAAGAATGTTTATTTCTTGGTATGAATGGTAAAAAGAAAAATAATAGATCTTCTAGGAATTCATCTAGTTTTAAAAGAAACAATAATCTATCTAGTAATAGAAGTGGAAGCCGTATTGATGTGAAACAAACAGGTGAAAACTCATATACTATTGATGCTGAAGATTTAAATAAAGAACTTAAAAGCTTAAGTAGGATAAGTAGAGAGGCTAGGGGGGTTTTTGCTAGAGATAAGAAAAATCCAGGAAAATCCTTAGGTTTTAAATTATTTGCAATAAAAAGAGGAAGTCTTTTTGGAAAGATAGGGATTAAAAATGGAGATATTATTGAATCTATAAATGGTGAAAAATTAGATAATCCAGACAGAGCTCTTGAAATGTATTCAAGATTGCAAGATGGTATTTCTAATATGAATGTATCTATTTTAAGGCACGGTAAAAAATTAACAATGGACTATAACGTAAAGTAATATGGAGTAATTATGAAAATTTTTGTTTATGGCATTTTAACTTTATTTTTATTTAATTTAACTTATGCGAATAGTGAAGCATTAGTAAATAGATTTAAAACTAAAGGAATTGCTATTGATAAATCTAAAATGAAATATGGACTTTCTCATGGGAAAACTAAAGGAATAAAATCTTTAGGTTCAGATATTAAAATTAATAAGTCTGCAACTAAGAAAAAGTCTAGGAAAGAATTAAGAAATCTTAATGTCGTAAATTCTAAAACTGCAAGAAGCCATAAGAATAGTAAAAGTAGCAATAAGGAAAATCGTCCTTCTGTTATCAGCAATGGAAGAGGAGCCGCTTATCGTTATGATAATGATAAAACTGTTAAAACGAAAGTAAATGGTGAACTAGTTTCTGCTCCAATTATGACTCCTATTCCAGACCCTATTGTTCATCTAAAAAAAGCTGATAAATCAACAAAAATAAATTTAGATTATAGTGATGTTGAACTTGGTGATATAATTAAGTATATTTCTGATATTACAGATACTAATTTTATTGTTCCCGCTAATTTAAGGGGTAAGAAAATAACTATTATTTCTCCTAGAAAGGTAACTCCATCAGAAGCTCTATCTGCTTTTTTTACTGTTTTAACTATGAATAATTATTCTGTTCTTAGATCTGGTAAATATTATAAAATTGTTCCAATAAGAGATGCAAATAAACCAAATTTTATTTATTTTCAAAATCAAAGAGTTCCAAATGTAGATTATTTAGTAACTAAAATTTATAATTTAAAATATGCTAAATTAAGGGATGTTGAAAACTTAATAAACAAAATGAAAAGTAGAGATGGCAATGTTTCTTCTTATGAACCTACTTCAATGCTTATTTATACTGATGCTGGAAGAAGAATAAATAATATTTTTAAAATAATTAAACAAATTGATGTCCCTGTTGATACTATGGATAAAGTTTGGCTTGTACCTGTTTATTATGCTGATGCAAGAGATTTATCCCAAAAAATAGAAGAGATTTTTGACTTAAAAAGAAATAGGAATAATAGAAATAGAAGTAGTAGAAAGATAAGAGCAATTAAGTCAAGTAGAGCTAAAAAAACAAAGTCTTCTAAATCAAGTTCTTCAGACTATTCTGTGTTAAATATAGATAAAGTTTTATATGATGAAAGAACCAATCAGTTAATTATAAAATCAGATAAAGCATCTAAAATAAAGTTAATGGATTTAATAAGAAAACTTGATATTCCTCTTGAAGATGACAGTACTATACATGTTTACTACTTAAAAAATGCTAAAGCTGATGAAATTGCATCTACTATTAATTCTTTATCTTCAGGTAGCTCTAGATCCTCCTCTAAAAGAAGGAAAACTAAAAAGCCTGTTGGTTCTCTTGGTGGAGTTATGTTCCAAGGAGAGGTTAAGGTAACGGCGGATAAACCAACAAATACTTTAGTTGTTGTTGCCTCTGCGAAAGATTATAATGCTTTAAGAAAGGTTATTGAATTATTAGATTTAAAAAGAAAGCAGGTTTATGTAGAAGCTGTTATTATGGAAATTTCAATTGACAGAAGTAGAGATATTGGCTTATCCGGAAATGGAGGTCATGAAACAAGTGTAAAAGGGGAGAATGTTCCTGTTTTTGCTGGGACTAACTTTGGGGATTTATCAAGTATGGCTGTAAATCCTGCGGCATTAAGTGGATTTGCATTTGGTGCACTAACAACAACACCTTTAAGTATTACAGATAATATTACGATACCTTCTTTTGGAGTAATTTTAAAGGCTCTTGAAACAAATAACGATGTAAATGTTTTATCTTCACCACAGGTTTTAACTATGGATAATGAGGAAGCTGAATTTGTTGTTGGTGAAAATGTTCCATTCCCTTCTGGCATTTCAAATGGATTTTCAAGTGGTTCATCATCTTCATCTGCTTATATGCCTATTGTTTCAATACAAAGGCAAGATGTTGCAATAAAGCTTAAAATAACTCCTCAGATATCAGGAGACAATCAAGTTAAATTAGAAGTTAATCAAGAAATAACCGAAGTTAAGTCTATTGACCCAATAAAAGGCCCTACAACTTCAAAAAGACAAGTTAAAACCACCGTTGTTGTTCCTGATCAGCAAACAGTAGTAATAGGTGGCTTAATTAAAGATAATACAACTATTACAGAAAATAAAGTTCCATTATTAGGAGATATTCCAGTTTTAGGCTTCTTTTTTAAGTACAAATCAAGTAGGATTTCTAAGTCTAATTTGTTAGTGTTCTTGACTCCTTATATTATAAGGGATTCTGCTGATATGAATAAAATTTGGAATAAAAAAAGAGAAGACTTTGAGGAATTTAAAAGATTGAAAAAAAGGTTAAGAGATGGTTTTGATATTTTTGTTGACTATAGTAAAAAAAGAGGACTTATTTCCGAAATGAATCGTAGCCTTAATAAATTTGAACAAAAAATCAAGTTAAATAAAGATGTAGGTGAAAAATCTAGTGATAGTAAAAGTTCAATAAATAAACCTTCTGATACTACAACTAGTAAGGATAAGACGCCGTCTTATCCTACTAAAAATGGAGAAAATAATAAAAAAGGAAAGAAATGAGAGAAAAAATAGGTCAATTATTATTAGCTCATAATTATATAACAATAGAACAATTAGATGAAGTTTTATTATTACAAAAAGAAAAAGCTAACAATAAAATAGGTGAGTTATTAATTTCTAAAAAATATATTAATTCCAAAAAACTATATGAAGTCCTTTCTGAACAATATAATGTTAAGTACTATGATGAATTAACTGTTGATGAATCATTATATCAGTACTTTGAAACCTTAACTCTATCTTTTTTAAAAGGGAATCTTGCAATACCGTTTAAAATTGAAAATTCTAATCTTTTAGTTGCATTTGCTGATTTTAATAATTTAAGAATGTTAGATGATTTCTCTTATATTTTTGATAAATTTTGTAAACCTGTTTTTTCTGATTCTCATGCGATTATAGAGGCATTAAATCATACTTATGATCAACTTTCTACTATGAGTGGAAACAATTTAGAAGAAATTCAAAAAGAAGATGATGATGATGGCGAAGATTTTGAAGAATTAGAAAGAGATTTGCTAGAAGCATCAGATGACGAAGCTCCTGTTATTAGATTTGTAAATAGATTATTATATAGAGCTGTAAAAGAAAAGGTAAGTGATATACATATTGAAGCTTATGAGAAAGATATCGTTATTAGGTTTAGGATAGATGGTGTCTTAAAAGAAGTTATGAAACAACCTAAAAATGTTCATTCTGCTATTGCATCAAGAATAAAAATCATGGGTGGATTAAACATTGCGGAAAAAAGACTTCCACAAAGTGGCAGAATCAAAATTAAACTTGCTGGTCGTGATATTGATATTCGTTTATCAACTTTACCTGCATGGTTTGGTGAAAGAATAGTTATGAGACTTCTTGACCAAAAAGGAACAACTCTTGATTTAACCAAAAATGGTTTTAGTGAGCAAGTTCTTTATGATATGCATAAATTGATAAAACAGCCTCATGGAATTATTCTTGTTACAGGGCCTACAGGAAGTGGTAAAAGTACAACTCTTTATTCTGCTCTTTCTAAAATTAATTCACCTGAATTAAATATAATTACAGTTGAAAACCCTGTTGAGTACCAAATAAGAGGTATTTCACAAGTTCAAGTTAACCCTAAGATTAACATGTCTTTTGCGGCAGCCCTCAGAGAAATTCTTAGACAGGATCCTGATGTTGTAATGATAGGTGAAATTCGTGATAAAGAAACAGCAGATATTGCAATGCAGGCTGCTATGACAGGGCATTTAGTTTTATCTACTCTACACACAAATGATACTGCTTCTTCACCTACGCGTTTAGTCGATATGGGGGTTGAGCCTTATTTAGTTGGGTCAACGGTTATAGGAATATTAGCACAAAGGCTTGTTAGAAGATTGTGTAATCATTGTAAAACTCCTATGAAACCAACAGAAATAGAACTTAATAAAATAGGTTTAACTATGGCTGACGTTGCTCCTGATACTATCATCTATAAGGCTAATGGTTGTACTAAGTGTATGAATAATGGTTATTCAGGAAGAACAGGAATTTATGAATTAATGCTTATTGGTGATGAAATTAAATCACTAATCAATCAAAATGAAGATGCGAATAAAATAAAAAATATGGCAAAAGCTAAGGGTATGAAAACTCTAAGAGAAGATGGCGCATTAAAGGTATTACAGGGAATAACATCAGTAGAAGAAGTATTGAGAGTTACTCAAGATGAATTGGTATAATTATGGCAGTATTTGAATTTAAAGGTATTGATAAAAATGGTAAAGATATAAAAGGTATCCGAAATAGTGATACCGAGTCTCAATTAAAATCTTTACTTTCAAATGAAGGTGTTTTTGTAACTAGTATTAAATCCGTAAAACAAAAAAATAATGCTAGAAAATCATCAATGTTTCAAAAAAAAGTAACTTCTGAAGACTTATCTATCATGACTAAACAATTATCTGTTTTAATTCGTTCTGGGATTACCTTAGTTGAATCATTAACTGCATTAATAGACCAAACAGAAGATGAAAACTTTAAAATGGTTTTATCACAAGTTAAGCAAGAAGTAAATGAAGGTACTGCGTTTGCTGATGCCTTAAGAAAACATCCTAAAATATTTTCTAATTTATATGTTAGTATGATACAAGCAGGTGAGTCTAGTGGTACTTTAGATATTGTTTTAGATAGATTGTCAGAATTTACTGTTAAACAAGCAAAATTAAAAAGAAAGGTGATTTCTAGTTTAGCTTATCCGGTAATTATGATTTTTATTTCTGTTTTAGTTGTTGGAGCACTATTTGTATTTGTAATACCTAAAATAACTGCTCTTTTTATTAAAATGAAAGCAACATTGCCACCTATTACTAAATTTTTAATAGCTATATCTAATTTCATGGCCTCATATTGGCTTGTTATGATATTATTTTTTGTTGTTGTAGCAGTTTTATTTAAAAAATGGGTTGCAACTCCTGATGGACGAAAGAAATTTGATGAATTTAAATTAAATATGCCTATTTTTGGTTCTATTATCAGAATGAATGCTGTTGCAAGATTTTCTACAACATTAGCAACTCTTCTAAAAAATGGAGTTCCTTTACTTGCTGCTTTTAAAATTGTAAAAAATGTGGTTGATAATAAAGTAATTCAAGAAGCAATAGAAGAAGCTAGTTTGGCTATAAAAGAAGGTGAGTCAATTGCAAAACCTTTAAAAAAGAGTGGATATTTTCCTGCAATTGTTACTCATATGATTGCTATTGGTGAAAAATCAGGTCAATTAGAAGAAATGTTAGAAAATATTGGAGAAAGTTACGAATCTCAGGTTGAAAATAAATTGTCAGCTTTAACAACAATATTAGAGCCTATTATTATTGTAATGCTTGGAGGTGTTGTTTTGGTTGTTGTTATGGCAATTATGGTGCCTTTAATGAAGATGAATCAATTGGTAAAGGGGTAAAAGTTGGCAAGAGTTGTTCACAATTTTTATTATATTATTGGAGTTATATTTTTGGTTGCAATAGACCAACTTGTAAAGGCTTACATAACAATGAATAATAATTATTTAAAAAATATGAATCTTTTTCTTGTTGATTTCTTTAAATTATCAAAATATAACTCATTATATTTATTTTTACTCTTAAATTTAGTTCTTTTAGGCTTGTTTTGGCTATTTTTGAAAAAAAATAAAAACAATAAAGCAAATTTAATATTTTCATTAATTTTAGCTGGAGTAATTTCTAATTTATTAGATAGAACAGCAAAAGGATATGTTGTTGATTATATACAAATTAATAAAATTGTTTTTAATATTGCAGATATTTTAATTTTTTTGGGGGTTATAATATTTTTTATATCAAGTATTAGTAATTTAATTGTCATTAAGGAGAGTAATATGAGAAAAGGTATGACTTTGATAGAAATCATGGTTGTTATTGTGATTTTAGGTATTTTAGGAACATTTGTGGGGATGAATGTTTTTGGTGCGGTTGATGATGCAAAAGAAAGTAAGGCAATTAGTGAAATGTCAACAATTAAAACAGCATTAGCCAGATCTTATGGTAAGTTTAGTGGCCCAAATGGACTTCCTAAAACTTTAAATGAATTAGTTCCTAAGTATCTTGATGATCAACCAGAAGACCCATGGGGAAAGCCTTATGTTTATAGAGTACCAGGTAAAGATGGTAAAAAATATGATTTGTTTTCAGCTGGTCCTGATGGTCAGGAAGGAACTAAAGATGATTTATACCTTAGAAAGAAAAAGAAGAGAAACTAGGTAATTATGAAATTTAGAAGAGGGTTCACATTAATAGAATTAATGATTGTCATTGTGATAATCGGTGTTTTAGGCACAACTATTACTATGGGATTTTCTTCTATGTTTTCAAAAGACAGTAATGAAATTGCAAGAGATTTTATTTCTAATGTTAAATACTTATTTGATAGAGCTAATTTTACCAATTCGTATATTAGAATTGAGTTTGATTTTGAAAAAAATACTTATAAAGTAGCTGCTTCAAAAGATAGAGTTCTGTTATTTGGTAAAAAAAGAGAAGTTGCACTAGGTAAAATAGAAATAAGTGATAAAGAAAAAGCAAGAAGTGAAAAAATTAATGAAGAAGAAGAAAAAGCTAATGATGCGTTTTCAAGTTTTACTCAAAATCAAACAGAGGATGATGATACTCTAGGTATTATCTCTGAACACTCAATGAAAAGATATAAAAGTGCTAGATTTGATAAAATTATGGTAGATGATGATTTAAATTTTACTATTAATATGCCCGAAACAGTTAAGATAGCAGGAGTTTATACTGAATATTATAGTGATTATGTTACTTCTGGTAGTGCTGAAATTATAATATTCCCTAATAATTATATACAGCGTTCAATAGTAGTTTTTCAAGATGTTGAGAACGATGATTATATTTCTGTTTTAATTGAACCATATTCTGGATATTCTGAAGTTAAAAAAGGCTATTATCAACTTTCTAATGAAGAAGAGGAGGTTGAAGATGATGAGTAAAAAATATAAAAAAGCATTTTCTTTATTAGAAGTAATGGTTGCACTTGGAATAATTGCGATATCAATTTCTTCTATATTACTTAGTTTATCAAATGGAGCTAGCATTCCTTATGATAGTAAAAAAAGATTAAAAGCTATTGATTTATCAATTATTAAACTTCATGACATAGAAAGATTATTAAAAAAAGATGGTTTTAAAGATGAGGATCAAGAAGAACATGGGGATTTTGATGATAAAGATTTTAAAGAATATCATTGGATTGCAAGAATAAAAAAAATAGAAATACCGGATGATATTGCAATGCTTAGTAAGCTGTTTTTAGGTGGTGGAGATGATGAAGATAGTAGTGGAAAATCATCTAATGCCAGAATGAAGGGTATGGCTGGTTTGCTTGGTGGTTATATTCAGACATTAAAAGATACTTTTGAGCATGCAATTAGAGAAGTTGAAATAGAAATATATTGGTATTATGGAGGAGAAGAAGAAGAAAATAAGGAAAAGTTTATATTAGTAACTCATATAATTGACTTTACAAAAGTTAAAAATAGTTTTTAGGAGATAATAATATGAATAAAGCTTTTACCTTAGTTGAAATTATGATTGCAATATCAATATTTTTTACTTTATCATACTTGTCTTATGTTTCTATAGAGAATGCTTTTACTTTATCTACAGAGGTAAAAGCAGAAGAAGATTACACTACTGATGTTATTAGAGTAATAAGTAGAATGAAGCGAGAATTATCAAATGCTTTTTTAATAAAAAAGAAAAGAACAGATGCAAGAGTTAAAACTATTTTTAAATCTGAACAAGAATTTGATATTGATAAAATTACATTTACAAGTTTTTCTCATTTGAGAGTTAATCTTAATGCAAAAGAATCAGATCAAACTGAAATTTCATATTTTGGAAGAAAACAAAGTAGTGATGAAGGGCGTGGTTACAAATTAATGAAAAGAGAATCCTTTTTTATTGATGACAAACCTGAAAAGGGTGGGGTAATAAGAGAAATAGCAAGAAATGTTAAGGAGTTTCATTGTAAGTATTATAAAAATAATTCTGGAGATGAATCATGGGTTGATGTATGGAATAGTGATGGAATAGAAACTAATGGTAAATTACCAGAATATATAAGATGTAAAATAGCATTTTATCCACCATTAGATGAAGAGAGAGAGTCTGAAACATATATGTTTGAAGTAAAAGTAACTTTAAAGGAGCCTATATATAATGAGTAAATCTATTGTTATAAAAAGTCAAAAACGGGGAATGGTTGCTTTGTTTATGGCCATTACTATACAAATGATTTTAACATTTGCATTACTTAGTTTTACTGAAAATAATATGAGGTATATTGATACTACTAGAAACTATGAAGATAAGGTTAAATCAAAATATTTAGCTATGTCTAGTATTAATTTTTCTTTACTACTTTTAACTATTCAAAAAAGAATGATAGATCCTTTAAATAAAAATTTTAAAATGAATTTTCAAATATGGCAACAATTACCTGTTTCAAGTGAATTGCTTTCTATGGTTTTTGATGGGGATAGTGAGTTCTTTAAATCCATGATAGGAATGGATGATACAGAGAATAATGATGAGCAAAATGATTCAGCAAAAGAACAGTATGAGAAAAGAGCTAATCAAAAAAGTAAAATTGATGAAAAAATAAAAACTAGAGATAAAAAAACAGAAAATGATGCAGGAATGAAAACAGACGATGATGGAAAGATGAAGTTTGAAAATAAATTTAAATTTGATGGTGACTTTTTTGCTGAAATAACAGATGAAAATAGAAAATATAATGTTAATATTTTTAAACATCGTTCAGGTCAAACAGGGGATAGAAGAATTGAATTAAATTTAACTTCTTTATTTAATCAACCTGAATATAAAACCTTTTTTGAAAATCCAAGAGAAAATGATACCGTTATCCCCCCTGAAGAAGTTGTAGCTTCAATTAAAGATTGGGTAGATAGTGATGATAATAGAAGTGGTTTTAATGGTGGAGCTGAAGATGATAGATACCAATATCTAAAACATAAATATAGAAATAAAAATGACACTTTAACTTCATTTCAAGAATTATATATGATTTATGGAATTGATGATGATTTTATGGCAAATTTTGGTGAAAGCTTAACCGTTTATGGTAAAAATGAAATAAATATCAATACTTGTGATGAAACGGTTTTAAGGTCAATAATTTTAGGAATTGCGAAAAATGATACTAGCCCAACATACTTTGAACCATATTCTCAAGAAATGGCATTATTAGTTTCTAAAATTCTTGAATTTAGAACTTTAGCTCCATTTTCAAAAACTGATGATTTATACAATATAATAAATAGTGTAGAAGGAATAAGTGTTGATCCTATTAAAAAAAATAAATTTAAATTAACAACAACAAGTAATATATTTAAAATAACGGGATATGGAACTTTACATGAAGCAGTGAGTAAAATAATTGTAGTTGTAGATACTTCAAATCCTACAAAGCAATATCTTTATTATAGAGAGGAATAATGGCACATAAAATTATAGGAATAGACATAGGTGATAGAGGGATTAAAATATCTAAAATAATTCCTAATAATAAGGGCTTTGATATTGATGAGATTAAAGAAATTAGTATTGATGGTGAAGATTATGTTAGTGCTTTAAAACAAATATTTAAAGAGGAAAGTAATTCTTTTTTTGTTACTGGTGTTAAAAATATAAATATATATAAAAGAGAAATAAAACTTCCTTTTTTAGATAAAGCTAAAGTTTTAAAAGTTTTACCTTTTCAAATAGAACAAAAAATTCCTTTAAAACTTGAACAAATTCACTATGATTATAACTTAACTAAAAACAAGGAAACTAAAGTAACTAATATTAGTACTTTTATTGTTAATAAAGAAGATTTTAATAATAATTTTGAAAAGATTAAAGATATAAATGTTAAGTTAAGGGCTATGTTACCTGATAGCTTATCTTATAGATATTTATATAATACTTTAGATTCTGAAATTGTTGCTTTTTTAGATATAGGGGCAAAATATAGTAGGTTTCTAATATTTAATAATGATAGAATGTTATCAGATTTAACAATTAAAATGGCTGGAAATGATATTGATAAAGTTATTTCAGAAACATTTGATGTTAGTTTAGAAATGGCTAAACAAGCTAAAGAAAAGGTGAGTAAAGTATTTGAGTTTGAGTCTAATCAAGATGAGTCAAAGCTAATTATTGAAAAAATAATAAAAGAAAAGATAGATAATATTATTGATATAATAAATGTGGAGCTAAAAAGAGTAAATTTAGATAAAAAAATACCTATATATTTGCTAGGAGGAGGAGCATTAATTAGTAATCTTTCTAGCTATATTGAATCAAAACTTAATTTTATAACTAAAAAAAGTTCATTATGGAAAGCTCCAATATATGCAAAGTCTGTGGGCTATGCATTAAGAGAAACACAATACATTAAGGATTGTAAAGTTAATTTTTTAAAAGGGGAATTTGCTTTAAAATCAAGTGAATCAGGGATTATTCCTAAAAATATTTGGTTATATTTATTTTTCATTATTGTTCTTGTTTCACTATTTTTTACACAAGAAAAACTTAAATATAATGCATTAAAAGATAAAATAGACAAAATTGAAAATAATACTCAAAAAATATCTAAGCAATTAATAAAGGATGATTTTTATGACCCTACTGAATTATTATCTATTGTTTCTTCAAGAGATGATACAGAAGAGAAAATTATTCCTTCTCATACTGCTTTAGATCATTTAAGTAATGTGTCTAAACTCTTTTTAGATGCAAAAATAAAATTAGATGTAAAAAGTATTAATATTTTAGAAAAACAAATTTCAATTACTACTTTTGTTGATAGTATTGAAGTTATAGATCAGTTAGTTGAAGCATTGAAAAAAGATAAATGTTATAAAACAATAAAAAAAGGAAATAGTAAAAAAATTAAAAAAACTGATCAAATTAGAATTACTTTAACAATAAATAATTTGGATTGCTAATGAAAGAATTAAAAAACTCAATTAAAACAAACCTAGAACATCTTTCTGATAGAGAAAAATGGATGTTAATTATTATGATTATTGCTGTATTTATGATGTTAATATATTTAGTTTATTATTTTATGTTTTTTAAAAAAATAAAAATGGCTAAAGCAACATTAGAAAAATATGAAGAGGCAATGCTTGATTTAAAAATAGAGGGTGAGACTTATTTAATAAATCGTAAATCTAAAAACAAGAATAAATTTAAACCTGCAAAAAAGGAAGTTCATTTATATTCTCTAATAGGCTCTTTAGCTAAAAAGAATAACATAGAAATTAAAACAATCAACGAGAAACCAGTTACTCAAAAATATAAGGGAATAGTTCAAAAAGATGTAGAGGTTTATATTCAGGCTGTTTCTTTGGATATTTTAGCTCCTTTTATGGTTTCTATTGAAAAGAGTAGGAAAGCACCTATGTATATTAAAACTCTAAAAATGAATAGAGATTACAATGATGATACTAAAGTATCTGCTAGATTTATTGTTACAACATTCTATAAAAAGGCTGAAAATAAGGAGAAAAAATGAGTTTTTTAAATAAAAATTTCTTTATAAAGTTTTTTATTGTTGATATAGTATTTTTCCTTGTTTTTTATTTTACTTTTATTTTTACTTTTCCTATAAAAGAAATTGCTAAAAGTAATAAAGCTTTAATTAATCAAAAAACTGGAAAAATAATTAAATACAAAGATATTTCACTAGGTCTAGATTTGTCTATTAATATAAAAAATTTGGAGATAATTACAATTTCTGAAAATGTTAATACTTCGAAGAAGAAAAATAATAAAAATAATAAAAATAAAGCTGCAATTAAAACTGACAAGAAAGTGCAAAAACCTAAAACTTTAAAATTAATTGTTAAGTCTTTATCTATAAAACCTAAAATTATGGATATGATTTTATCTAAAAGAACAAATATTGACTTTAGTGCAGAATTAATGGATGGAGAAATTAATGGTAACTTTTCTGTTGTTGAAGACAAAAAAAGAATAAATAAATCTAAAAAAACTAAAAATATTACAAGACGGAAATTAGAAAAGAATGAAATTTCTTTAAGCCTTGAAAGTATTGATTTATCTAAAATATCAAAATATTTAGAATTAAAACTACCTTATTCGGGTAAACTTACTGGAGATATTGAGACTGTATTTTCAACAAGAAGAGGAAAGCCCGTTATTTCATATTTGAGCTTAGAGCTTGATATGAAAAATGGTAAATTAGGGCCAGGCAAGGTAAAAGCTGTTGGTTCTTATGCAACAGTTGATCAAATTAAACTAGGAAATTTTGAAATAAAGGGAAAAACTGCAAAAAATTCATCAAGATTTAAGTTTGAACCATTAAAAATTGATTCTTCTGATATTGAAGCAAGTTTAGATGGGACTATTACATTTAGTAGATCTATTATGCCAAACTTAAGATTAAAATTTAAATTTACTGAACAATTATTAAAAGCTAGTAGAAAGATTAAAACAGTGGCAAGCTTAATAAACAACATGAAAAGAAAAGATGGCTCCTTTGGAGTTAAACTAACAGGAACTCTAAAGCATCTTAGACAAAGACCATGGAAGAGATAGTAAATAGCGATAGTGTATATTAAAATTGTGTTTAAAAGAGTTAAAACAAATAGATTGTTTACTATCAAAAAGAAAGGAATTGAACAAGGAATTGAACAAAAAGCAATAGAAATAGCAAAAGAAATGTTTAGATTAGGTTCTGATATAAATTTTATTCATAAGGTAACTAAATTATCTATTGATAAGCTTAAAGAGTTAGAAGATAGGGATAAATAACTTTACCCTTAAGAGATTTCTTTCATTACACTTGCACATCTAGGGCAGGTATTAGGGAAATTAGCATCTTTATTAGTGTCAACATGCCATGTCCAGCATCTTTCGCATTTTTCACCTTCTGCCTTTGCAACTTTAATCTTTAATCCTTCGATTTCAGTGTTTACAAATGAGCTATCAGCAGTATTTACAATTTTAACATCTGATACTATTAAAAATAAGGCTATTTCTGAAAGATATTCATTGAATTGAGGACCTTTTTGGAGTAGAATATCAAAATTAATATTTTTAGGAAGTAAAATCTCAACCCTTGCATCTAAATTTTGACCAATAGTTTTTTCTTTTCTCATTTTTTCAAGTTCTTTTTGAACCTCTTCTTTTATCTTTCTAAGATTAGTCATTGTGTCTAGTAATTCATTATCATGGATACTAGTATTAAAAGTTGGTAATTCTTCTAAAAATACTGATTCTTTTTTGTTTTCTAGATTTGGAATAGATTGATATATTTCTTCAGCTGTAAAGCTCATTACAGGAGCTAATAGTTTAGCCATAGAGTCAGCAATATTAAATAATACAGTTTGAATTCCTCTTCTTCTAGGACTATCTGGAGCCTCAACATAGAGAGTATCTTTAATTATTGAAAAATAAAATGAACTTAAATCAGCTGCACATAACTCATTCATGTAATAATAAATCATGTGAAATTCATAATTTTCATAAGCTTCGATAACGCGTTTTTTAAAACTATTTAGCTTATTCATTGTCCACTTATCAAGAGGGTGCATATCATCATATTTTACTTCATTTTTAGTAATATTAAAATCGGATAAATTACTTAGAGCATAACGCATAGTGTTTCTAAATTTTCTATATGCTTCTTTGATTCTATTGATGATTTCTTGTCCAAAACGAGTGTCATTTCTATAATCTTCAGCTGCTACCCACAATCTTAATATTTCAACACCTTGAGTATTAATAAAACGCTTTGGTGGATCGTAGTTTTTAAGCTTTTTAGATAGTTTTTTCCCATCTGCAGCCATTACAAAGCCATGAGTTAACACTTTCTTATAAGGGGCATGGTCTCTTGTTATCATAGATGTTAATAATGATGATTGAAACCATCCTCTATGTTGATCACTTCCTTCTAAATATAAGTCAATTTTTTCTGTTTCAGATTGCATGTTTTCCATTACTGCTGCATAAGATACACCGCTATCAAACCATACGTCTAAAATATCTTTTTCTTTTCTAAAGTGGGTGCCACCACATTTTTTACATTTATAATTTTCACCTAAATAAAAACTTGGTTCATTATTATACCATGCAGCAATTCCTTCTCTCTCAAAAGAGTCTGCAACTTTATTAATAATTTCTGTATCTAAAACCTCTTGTTCACACTCTTCGTTTTCACAGTAAAATACAGGAATAGGAATTCCCCATGTTCTTTGACGGCTTATACACCAATCAGGACGATTTTCTATCATTCCGTTGATTCTACCTTCAGACCATTTAGGGATCCATTCTACATTTTTAATTTCTTTGAGTGTTCTATCAATTAATTTTAACTCTCCATTCATAGGAATAAACCATTGTTTTGTTGCTCTAAAAATAACAGGATTTCCACATCTCCAACAATGAGGATATGCGTGTCTAATTCTTTTACCTGGTTTATTTAATAAAACGCCCATTTCGTGCATTTTAGTTTCTAAAAGTTTATTGCCTTCTGATATTTTTATTCCTTTCATTTCAGGAAAATCATCTGTGTATTTACCATAGTTATCAACAGGATTAAATACATCTAAGCCATATTTATTACCAATAATATAATCGTCCATACCATGTCCTGGAGCAGTATGTACACAGCCGGTACCCGCTTCTAAAGTTACATGGTCTCCATTCATAATTAATGATTTTCTATCTATAAAAGGATGGTCGCATGTTTCGTTGTCTAGTAAAGTACCTTTAAATTTATGTATTACTTTATGCTTGTTTTCTAGTTCGGCATCAGCTTTAACTGATTCTATTAAATCGCTTGCCATAATTAAATATTCATTATTTAATTCAATTACAGAGTATTCAAATTTCGGATTTAAAGAAATACCCATATTGGCAGGAATAGTCCAAGGAGTAGTTGTCCATATTACCATAAATATATCTTTTCCTTTTAATTCTTCAACTCCTTCAAATTCATAGTTAAGTTTAAATTTAACATATATTGAAAAAGAAGTATGTTCTTCATGTTCGATTTCAGCTTCTGCAAGAGCTGTAACACAGCTACTACACCAATGCACAGGCTTTTTACCCTTATATAAAGCACCTTTGGCTGCAATTTTTCCAAATTCTCTTACAATTTGAGCTTCATATTGAAAATCCATAGTTTTATAAGTGATGTCCCAATCGGAAAATACGCCAAGTCTTTGAAATTGTTCTTTTTGGTTTGTTACTTGAGTAGTAGCATATTCTCTATATTTTTCTATAAGTTGTTGTTTGGTCATTTCTCTTTTTTTCTTTTTAATTTTTTTATCAACTTGAAGTTCAATAGGAAGACCATGACAATCCCAACCATTAATGATTTTTGTTTGATAACCACTCATATTTTTATACTTAATTACAAAGTCTTTTAGGATTTTATTTAAAATATGTCCATAATGAATATCTCCATTTGCATAAGGAGGACCATCATGAAAAATAAACTTTTCACCATTTTTATTTTTATCAATTAATTTTTGATAAATATTAATATCATTCCAAAATTGGAGCTTTTTTGGCTCATTAACAGGAAGATTTGCCTTCATTTTGAAACCAGTTTTTGGTAAATTTAAACTGTCTTTGTAATCCATTAGAAACCTCTAAAATAATAAAACGTGATATTATAGTATTATTGAATTATTTAGTCAATAGTATAGGAGAATTTTCTGCTCCAAAGGCCTTTTTTCATGATTAGGATATCATTATGAGACGTAGCAGTGCTGCGTCTGTACCTTCCTTCTGAATCCGATAGAGGAAAAATACCTTTTTCGCAGGGCGACAAGTCTGGGTCTTGCCTTGAAAAATAAAGCCAAAGGTCTTTATTTTGAGCTTAATCTTTATAAAATTCAACACCATTTTCAGATAAATGAAATAGGTAATCATGATATTTAGATGAATATTGTGGTAATTTTACTAAAAAGTAATTTTTAATATTTTTATCTTGGTTTAATTTTATATATTTTAAGTGCGTGGATTTTAATTTTAGAGAAGAATATAATCCATTTTCTTTATAATCATCGTATCCTGAAAATCTATATTGATATATGTTCCTACAAGTATGATTTTTTTTATTATAAACAATTACTGCCCCTGTATGTTTTTCACTGCTTTCAATACCATTATAATAAATAAATTTTACATTCCAATTTTTATTATCCAAGATTTTTCTCTTAAATACCCATTTATTTCTAAGTAACCTCTTATATAATCCACATTTTATTTCTCTACTTTCCTGTATAGAGTACATCCCCGTTTTTTTATTATCCTCACTTTTTGTTAATTCAAAATAGTGTCTTTGGTTAGCATCATATCTTGAATAAATTAGAATTGGAATACTAATAACTCTCATAACTTTATCTATCATCTTTTCATCTTTCATTCGCTTTCGCCAATTACAGTAAACTGTTTTATTTTTTATTTTAATTAAACCATATATAGATGGCCTTTCAATTATATCTCCAGATGTACCAACGATAGAAACCATAATTTTTTTCTTTTCTTTATCATAGTATAGAAAATATAAGCTAGCACCATTAGAACTCCCTAAACTCTGAGTAATAATAATAGCTTCTTCCAAGCCTGTTTTATTGTTTTTACATGTATCTATCACACCATAACGATCATTAATAAAAACCATATTTTTAAACTCAGTTTCATTTACAGTAAGAGTTAAATAATCTTCACCATAATTCTTATCTAAGCTAATCGAATCAAGTTTCTTCTTCCCCATAAGATGTAAAGAACCTGATTTCATCATATATTCTGTATTTATTATATAATCATCTGATTTTTTTTTACTTTTTAAAGCTATATCTTTTTTATCAGAAATTATAATTTTATCATCTTTACTTGCTAAGCTCCCCAAATCTTCTAAACATATATTTTCTATACAAATTTCTCCTGATTTACAATCCTTAACAGTAGAACACTCCACCTGTAGTTTACACTTATGTTTAATACACTCATACTCTTCTTTAGAATATGAACCACCACCACATTCATAATAATTATTACCATTACATTCAAATTTACATCTTTCATCTATACAACTTTTTTCGTTATCACATTCTTCGTCTTTACTACATTCAGGAAGACATTTATTATTTTTACATTTTAAATTATCTTTACAATCTTTACTTACTTTACACTCTTGCACTTTCTTTTCTTTTTTAATTTTCTCCGTTTTTTCTACTTTGTTTTTATCAGGAAATTTATTCACTTGTTTTTTATTAATTTTTTTTTCTTTAACACAAGAAACACTCAAACTTAAAACAAAAGTCATAAATATCAATAAACTCTTCATAAACCTCCTTATTTTAGCATGAGTCTACTCGTAAAAAACCTCTTTTCAAGAAACGAGTTAATTAAAAATCTAAAATTATTATAGTTTTTTTATAGGATGTAAATCAAGAAAAACTTAGATTATAGCCTTATTTTTGAGATAAAAAACACGGTTTATTGAAAGAAAAAGATAGATTTGTACAAAAACAGGAAAAACCACCCTATTTTTCCTAAAAAGTCTGTAAATCCTTCCTAAATTGATACTTATGGACATAGCTATCGCGTGTAGAGCTACTTTAAAGCGAGCTCTAAGCTTAAATTTCCCCTTATGATTTAAGTTTTTTGTAAATTCTTTAACTGTTGCTTCAATATTTGGTCTTAATTTTTGTTTTTCTTTAGGTATGTTATCAATATTATGGACACTCTACTACGAAATCACCTACTTCAGTTTCTTTAATTATTATTTTTATCTTTGGCTTCTTTATAATTTAAATCATTATTATACAATATCTTATAATCTGATTCATTATATTTTTATAAATTACTTCATAAATAAAAGCTTCTTTAGATTTATTCAAATATTCTATTTGCTTAGATGATAGATTAAAAGAAGGGGTAAATAATCGTTTAATTTCTCGGGGCTTACTTTCTTTATGCAATTTTAAATACCAAAAAACTTATACTCTAATTATATAACTTTTTAACAAAAAAATAAAATTAAAACTATAAAATAACAAGATTTTGGAAATTATAAGGGTAGGATAAATTAAGTAAAGGTAATGCATCTTTTAAAAGCGGACTCTTTAGTCAATAGTATAGGAGTGGTTATTTTAATTTTTATATGTGTATATTTATAATTATCTCCATTTTCTAGTAATTTGTGTAAAAATAATATTTATTTATTGAATATTTTATATAAAAGATTTATAATGGTTAATATATATTTTTAGGAGTAGTCTATGAAGTTTTTTATTCTTTTTATCACAATGTTTTTTATGTTGTTTTTTATATCGTGTGATGATAGTGTTAGTGGTAGTAAACTTTGCTCTGCTGATAATCCTAACGGTAAATGTGAAAATACAGATGAATACTGTAAGGCGGGAATTTGTCTTAAAAAAGTTAAAAAATGTGAACCTGCTTGTACTGATGAGCAAGTTTGCCTTGATGGGGTTTGTGAAGATAGCTCAAAAGAAGTTGATTGTGTGGATGTTGCCCCTGAAAATGCCTCTTCTGTTGTTGTAAAGGTAACAATTAATTACGATATTAATAAAAAAGAATGGGAAACCCCTTTAAATTGTGAATGGAATTGTAATGAAAATTACAAAAAAAACTCCTATGGAACTGGTTGTATTAAAAAACAGGAAGAAGACTACTGTAAAGATGTTCAGTGTGGGGAACATGCTTTTTGCAAAGTTGAAAACAATCAGGGAATATGTGCATGTGAAGGTGGTTATATTTTAAATGATGATAATGTATCTTGTTCAGATATTAATGAATGTGATAATAATAACGGGGGCTGTAATCAAAATTGTACAAATACAGATGGAGGCTTTGAATGTACATGTGATACTGGATTTACTCTTGGCCTTGATGGTAAAACATGTTCTGATATAAACGAATGTGCTGTAAACAATGGTGGTTGTGATGTAAATGCTGATTGTAACAATAAGGCAGGAAGCTTTGAGTGTGCCTGTAAGAGTGGATATACTGGAGATGGTCAAACATGTACTCTTATAGAAATTTGTAAGCCTGAAAATAATCCATGTATTGAATCTCATAAAACAACTTGTAAAGATGAGGATAATAATGGAATAGCAGAGTGTTTATGTGATAATGGTTATAAATTAAATGAAACAACTGGTGAATGTGAAAATATTAATGAATGTGACCCTAATCATTTACTAGCTAACTGTAACAGTGAAGCAACATGTCATGATATTGATGGTGGTTATGAATGTATTTGTAATGATGGTTATGAAGGAGATGGCATTGTTTGTAATGATATAGATGAATGCTCTGATAGTAATTTAAATAATTGTGATTCTAATGCAACTTGTACAAATAAAGCAGGTAATGAAGGTAAGTTTGAGTGTGCTTGTAATAGTGGATATACTGGAGATGGAGTAACATGCACAGACATTGACGAATGTACAAACAATACAGATAACTGTGATACTAATGCAACTTGCACAAACACAGATGGTTCATTTACTTGTACTTGTAATAGTGGTTATACTGGAGATGGAGTAACATGCACAGACATTGACGAATGTACAAACAATACAGATAACTGTGATACTAATGCAACTTGCACAAATACAGATGGTTCATTTACTTGCACTTGTAATAGTGGCTATACTGGAGATGGAGTAACATGCACAGATATTGACGAATGTACAAATAATACAGATAA
>Ga0256842_1000671_pt1 | contig 29843 bp, 37 predicted proteins | sample 4559240metaG_FD_185973 | JGI IMG/M metagenome (GOLD analysis project Ga0256842, IMG submission 185973) | Hydrothermal vent microbial communities from Guaymas Basin, Mexico - 4559-240 | ecosystem: Environmental > Aquatic > Marine > Hydrothermal vents | place: Mexico: Guaymas Basin | collected... | reverse complement strand
TCCCTTAGCAGTTCAATCCCGCTTGCAAGTAATACACCATTATTTTGTGTTAACGCGCACATCATCCCTCCCTACGTATTACGATAAAAGAGCAACTAATAGTCGAAATACTCATCGAGCCACTAGTTCGTTGGAAGAAAAGTTTTTGAATACCTCTTCTCTAGTATAGTGCCTATGCGGTAAGACATCTCCGTTAGAGTATCTAGTAAAATATGCATACTACGTCTCTCAGCCAAGTACCCATAAGATGCCTTAAGAAGAAGCCAAACACTCCTCGCTAAAGGAACTAGGAAATACACCCACCCTGACCGCCTCTTATAAAACATGTAGACATAGCCTGGATGACTTAGCAACCTACCAGCTAAGGCAGCAATAAGATCAACCTCACTATCATCACCTACGTGACATCCAAGCATATTTCCATCACCGAGCAAACAAGCATCAACTATCAACCTACCATCAACAAACATACTAAGGAACTCCTTAGGTACATTCACCCCACTCCCCTACCAGTAGGTCGCAGGCATTCGTTAAAAAAGACAAGTCGACATTCTGCGGCCCGCAGAACATTGCCTTAACAAATTAGGCGTTCCACGTAGTATCAAGGCTACCGCGACACACCGTAGAACCGCCGAATTACTGCGTGCCTTATAAGCGACACGCGCTCGCCTCACCTCTTGAGGTGACACCTAACATGAACCTCAGGAAAAGAAAAACAAGGAAGGGTATAACTGGCATTGAGGCCGCCATCGTCATGATAGCGTTCGTAGTCGTCGCCGCTGCCCTAGCGTTCGTAGTGCTAAACATGGGTATGTTCACGACCCAGAAGGCTAAGGAAGCAATACAGACCGGCCTAGAGGGCGCTACCTCAGCACTTCAGGTTGACGGAAGTACTGCTGCCCTAGTAAACAGCAACAGCAAAGTAGACCTGATAGCAATACCTGTGAAGCTAGCGCCAGGCAAACAGGCTGTTGACCTAGGTGTTAACAGGACCTCAATATCTGTACTGATAACAGATGAAAACGTGGCACTGGAGAACGCATACGCTGGCGCACTTTACGTAGACGGCAGCAACGTGAAGCTCTCCAACGCAACTGGCACCTTTACAGTGTCATCGCTAACGCCTAGTAACATAACTAACCTAACAGCGATCAAGTCATTCATATCAAGCACTAATCCAGAGACCCCAGTAGCGTATGTGGTGTTCATAAAGAACGTGAAGTCTGATACGGTGCTCCAGAATGGTGAGAAGGCGTTAATAGTCATATACCTGCCATCCAGCTATGCTCTGAAATCCTATGCCGCGATAAGCATAGAGGTCAGGCCACCTACGGGTGCTCCGTTAACTATTGACCGCGCAATGCCAGCGACACTACCGGCTAACTCTGTAATCACGCTTGGGTGAGGTGATAAATAATGTTCAATAATGTGAATGAAAAAATAACAGGTGTTTTTTCTCTGAAGCTTAAATTATCTAACGTAGTTTGCACTATACTTATATTGTCAACGGTAATGTTAGCTATTCTTGCGCTACTACTGTATCACTACATTATCTACCTGAGGAAGCCCATACCCTTATGGAGCGTAGCATTGATAGCGCCAGCAGTAGCTATCCTGACCCACTTTTCTCTAGCTGCATTGAAAGGCCTTATGAAGGGGGTGAGGAATAATTGAGAACATCATCGATGAGGTATGGCCTTGCAAGTGTATCATCTGCAGGTTCAGCGTACGGAAACTACTCCGCTTTCTTGCGCAGAGGTGGTCGTATGAAGAAAAACACGTGGAGGAGGGGGTGGTCCGCATGAGTGAGCCAGGTAAGGCGGAGGCTGTCGTGAAGAAAGGTGAGGACCTGAACCAGTTAGTGGAAGCTCTAAAGGAGGCAGTAATGGAGCTTAGAGAGACCGTCACCGAACTGACCAATCCATTGAATAGGCTATCGTATGGAAGTGAGGAAGCTGGAGGAGCTAGCATGTACAGGGCTAAGGTTGAGTCCATACCACTAAGTAAACCCTCTGAGGAGGGTAAAGAGGACACAACATCCAGTAGCGCAGACCGTGAACTAATACCCAGGGCTTCAATTAGCGAACGCAGTACAGCAATGTCTTCTAAAGATCAAGGTGATATTGAGAGACTAATGGGCTATGTGGCTTCAGGAGTGCCTCACTCAATGTTAAGTACTGAGAACAAGTTACGGAGAATAATGCGGTTAATGCGCGTGGTATTTAACTTAAGAGGTAAGGTACCGCCTGAACTGCTCGAGCGGTACATAGAGATCTTCGTGGGACTTAAGCTAATAACGAGGGAAGATGCTAACCTGGTTAAGAACGTCCTTAGGGCAATCAATGAGGGCTACGCTAGCGGGTTAGGGCCTGAGGAACAGATACTCCTCATGACGTTGCTCGCTAAGGGTCTAGGTATAAATGACGAGGTGCTGGAGGAGGAGGCGCTACAAGTAATTGCTGAAAACCTGGTGAGAAGAACCCCTGCCAAGAGTGGTGATGGGCCCCGTCCACCCGCAGGAGAAGCTCCCACCGATAAGGCGGGCTGAGGGATCATGAATGGGCGAGTCAACGACGATAGTACATGCCATCTTAACGATAGTGGGTGTGATACTAGCGTCGATATTCGCAGCCTACGTCATAGGTAGGATGGGGTATGTCAATAGCGTACTCTCCAATGTGATAAATAGTAAGTTAGAGGAACTACAAACAAACATTAAGATAGTGGCCGGGTTCTACAACCAGACCCAAGGTAAGTACGTATTATATGTGAAAAACGTTGGAGGCACTGAAATATCTGAAACGGATCTCTATAATAGGTCGGAAGTATATATAGGACCATATAACGGATATCCAAGCATGTTTCTAATATCAAATGTCACATCATCAACCACAGCAAGCATTGTTGACCTAGACGGCGATAATGTCTGGAGTCCCGGAGAAACTATCGTGATTAAGGTTCCGTATGATACTACGGGCTTAGGCGCCGTTGAGGTAAAAGTGATTCTCCCGTCTGGCGCTTATGCTGAGGAGGTGCTGCCAGGGTGATAAGCCATGCCATGCGAGATAACAATACCTGGAGCTATTGTCGCGTTCGTGTTTATTTCGTTAATAGTTGCTGGCATATCATTAATAGTCACTGCGGTCTTAGTGCTACATAATCAAGCAACCACCAGTTTAGAAAGAGAAGCCCTGGCCGCCCATCAAATGCTACTCATACTTAACGGAACCGTCGTTAACCCAACAACATTAAGAATAAATTTCACGGTAAGGGGTGTGTCCCTAATTCCACTAACAGCAATGCAGGTAGTGGTCAAGTACACTAACACGCTGAATAAAACTGAAACCTATCTACTAGATTATGGCAGTAGTCCTGGCTGGACGCTTAACGCTATATACGTCGGTAACACGACCCGAACCCTTTCATCCGGTAACTACCTAGCGCCTGGCGAGAAAGCTGAGATCACCATAACTTTGCCTACCCCCTCCTCCGTCACGCAACCGATACTAGTGATCCTAGTCTCCCCTACAGGCTCTAAAGGCGAATACGCCTTGGGGTGATAAGGATGAAGCACGTCATAATTCCCACAGGGAATGAGGAACTCGATATAAGGCTTGGGGGCGGGTTCCCGCACCCGAACCTGATACTTATTGAGGGAGATCATGGATCCGGTAAGAGCGCCCTAGGACAGCAGTTCCTCTACGGAGCGCTAAAAGAGGGGCTTAAGGGGTTAGTGATAGCTACCGAGGTTACGCCGAGGGAACTAATCAGGAGCATGAAGGAGATACAGTTAGTTGATGCTGACAAGTTCTACATGTTCGGGCAGCTACGCATACTCACACTTCATCTTAAGAGGTTTAAGTGGAGACGTAGGCTAGGTCGCCTGATACTACCTGTACTAGCTGAGTACTTGGAGAAAAGCCAGGAACGCTTCGACGTGGCTCTCATAGATTCTTTAACTCAGTTGCTAACATACGCGGACGTAAGCACAGTGTTAAATTTCATAAAGAGGTTAAGACTCCTCACAAGCGTAGGGAAATCTATCATACTAACGATGCATCCAAGCGCCGTGGAACCTGCATTAGCGTCTAAGATACGTGGAATGTGCGACGGGTACATCAAAGTTAGGAATGAAGCCATAGGTGGCAGGATCCTGAAGGTCATGAGCGTAATTAAGATGAGGGGTATGCCTCCAGGGGCTGAGACTTCCATTACTTTCGATGTTGACCCTGCAATGGGTATTAAGATAGTTCCGATCAAGGCAGCTAAGGCGTGAGGTGAGACGCTTGGCACTGAAGGTACCTATTCCAAAATTGTGGCTTAAAAAGAGGAAAGTTGAGGAAATTAAGTTTAGTGCGGAGTGTAAGTTACCCTACCATGATGAAGAAGAACCGTGGTACCTGAAGGAGTACATCGCGCAGGTTAGGGAGAAGCGTGGTGAGCCTGACTTCGTCGATAAAGTACCTAGCGAATACAAGTTCAAAAGGCGATTCAACGTAATCTATCCCGTCGGCGGCGGCATATTCATTCACGCGCTCAGTGAGCGGACTGAGGGAGGATACGCTAGGTACATAGTTATAGAACCACCCAGGCCTCCAGAGGAAATTCTGCGTAAGGCTGAAGAGCTGATCGCAGCCAAGATACCTGAAGGATACATACCGAAATCACCTCAAGAGAAGGCATGCATGCTACTTGAGCTAGTTAAGTCATCATTCGCAAGCATAGGGGGTTCTAATGGAGGTAAGAAAAGACTGGCATTCGGAAAACGTGGAAGCAGTAACGGTAACGGAAGTAAGGAAGCTATTAAGTACGTAAGACCTGAAGAGCTGCTTAATGCCGTGATATACCACATAGTCAGAGACAAAATAAGTGTAGGGTTACTTGAGCCCTTCATACGTGACCCATACATTGAGGATATCTCATGTAGTGGGCTAGGCAACATCTTCATAATACATAAGATATTCGGGCCTATGGAGAGTAACATAAGGTTCGAGAGCCACGATGAGCTTAATGCTTACCTAATAGCGCTAGCTGAGAAGATCGGTAAGCCACTATCAAATGCTAGACCCATAGTAGACGCGACATTGCCTGACGGCTCACGTATAAACATAGTGTACGGAACGGATGTTAGCTTGAGAGGCTCCAACTTCACGATCCGTAAGGTATCGAAGACCCCGCTAAGCGTGACTCAGCTCATAAACTGGGGTACCTTCGATGCTAGGGTAGCAGCATACATGTGGATCTTACTGAGAGAAGGCATGAGTGGCTTCATATGTGGCGAGACCGCTAGCGGTAAGACTACCTCGCTAACGGCTATGCTTGTCTTCATAAGGCCAAGCGCTAAGATAGTGTCCATCGAGGACACTGCCGAGGTCATAGTACCGCACCCTAACTGGACAAGGGAACTAACTAGAGATACTGGTAAGCCGGAGAGCAGTGTCACGATGTTCGACCTGCTTAAGGCTGCCCTTAGGCAGCGTCCCAATTACATCATAGTTGGTGAGATACGTGGAGCTGAAGGTAATATAGCCTTTCAAGCAATGCAGACAGGTCACCCGGTGCTCTCCACGTTCCATGCCGCCGATATTGACAGGCTTATCCAAAGGCTCACTAACCACCCAATAAACGTGCCGAAGACCAACATGGATTCCTTGAACTTCGCTTGGTTTCAAAGCGCTGTGTATACGAAGCAAGGATTCCTTGCTAGGAGATTGATTAAGCTCTACGAGCTACTAGGTTATGACCCCTCAACCGACAGTATCCTAGCCGTACCGGTCTTCGTCTGGGACCCGTCAACTGACAGGTTCATATTCAGTGGCAGAGGAGCGAGCTACCTACTTGAAGAGAAGATAGCGGTAATGAAGGGCATACCAAGGAGCAGGATAAAGGAAATATACGACGAGCTCGAACTAAGGAGAGCTTTTTTAGAGGAGATGGTTAGGCGTAAGATCTTCAACTACTGGGACGTATGGAAAGCTATCGTGAAGGCCGATGAGTTAGGTGTTGAGGAAGCATTAAGGAGGCTAAGGGCAGGGACCCTGTTATGAAGGAGGTGAAATTACCTAAACTTAAGGACATAGTACTGAGGTCTCTAGCAATATCCGTTATTGCTTACGCTGTGTACTACGTTGTAATGTACATTAAGATACCCTACCCAACAAATTACGTGATTCTAGGTACGGTTTCCTTCGCACTATTCATTATTTTCTACATGCCTCAGCTCATGGGGATAAAGAAGGAAAAATATGAACCAGACATTGACTTCATATTCATGTTAGCGCATATGCTCTCGGTAGCATCGAGTAAGACGTCCAATGTGAACGTTATTAGCTCGGTATCTAAGGAGAATATTTACGGTAAGTACGCTAAGTTCTTCAAGCGTGCCTACCTCTTAGTTAAGGAATACGGCTATGATTTCCCGCGTGCGATGATAATTGTTAGCAAGGACGCCGAGAAGGTTAAGTACCTTAAGGACTTCATGGAGCGGTACGCCGCTGCTGTCAAGGTAGGTGAGGATATCGAGAGGTTCTTGGAGGTCGAACTGAGAAACTCCATGAATACGTTCGAATACATATACTCCAGAGTTATGGACTCTGTGCGCGTACTTCTAGGAGTGTATACCGCTGTCATGACCTCCGTAATCTTCGTTATTTCTAACCTACTCGTTCTATCAATAATCTTCGGCGGCGACCTAACTATTATATACGTGTCCTTCATAGGGTCATTCATAGCCCTAATCGCTGTATTAGTCACACTCCGAATAGGTTTGCCTAAGGACTTCCTAGTAATAGCCGGAAAAGCACGTAAGAAAGTGCTTGAAGTACCCCTCATGGCTATACTGGCTGGTGTTGCTGCGAGTCTCTGGATCTTCATAATGTACTTATTCTACATCATAAACATTGATGTGTACCTCCTGATAGCAATAGTGGGGTTACTCCTGCTCGCGCCCGGTTACTTGTTAAGGAAGATAGAAAACCACGTGCGTTTAGTTGACGAGGACTTCCCCGTCTTTGCCCGTATGTACGGTAATAACCTCGCAATAATACCTTCCCCACTGAAAGCCATAGAGCCCCTCACAAGCGTTGTCTTCGGACGTATAGCGTCTGCTGTGAGGAGGTTACACACACTCCTAGCTAACAACATAAGCTTCAACGTAGCCATAAAGGAATTCGCTAAAACCAGCGCATCTGAGCTCATCAGGAGATCCTCTGAGATAATGAGTGATACGATAAAGTTCGGCGGTAATACATACAAAGTGGGCTTAATACTATCCGATCTCTCATCAATGATAAACAGAATAAGGAGACGAAGGCTTCAGGTTCATAAGACATTCGAAACCTCTGTCTACGCACTGCACGTTACGAATATTTTGCTCATAACTTTCATAACGAACATAATGTCGATATTTGCTAGAGTAATTTCAAGCATTCAGACCCTGATACCATTCTATGTTATCCCTCGACCAATGATAACATTGCTTGGATTAAGCACAGCAATAGTGCTGACCATAATAAACTCATGGGCACTAACCATGACTAACGGAGGGTTACGTCACACCGTAATATACTACATGGGATTACTGCTACTCTTAGGCGGTGTGAGTGCTTATGCATCAAACATCTTAGTGACTGTAATAATGAAACCATTAAGCTCAGTAATAACTCAGACACTGCAACCAATATATCCTTCTACCTAGGGATAGCCCAAGAGAATGCATGTTACTTATTACACTCCTTATTAATTACAACGTTAGTTTACTAAGGGGTGGGAACCTTTATTGGGGTGGTGGGGGCCAATGGCGTTGGGCTCGATAACCGCCCACGACCCCACAACCCTACCCTAAAGGATTATGGGTGAGGCGGAAGTCCCTAGAGAACATCCCAACCCACCCTAAACCACCGCAATCCATACTCCAGGGACAAACAGTTACCCGTACTTCATTTTAGTAACTATGGCTATTTAATGCTTACAAGGACTTCTCCCTCACTACAATTACCTTTACTAGCAGTTCATTGGGAACTACATTCCCTGCACACCTTAAAGCGCAGATTACAGGAGAAAGTACTGCAATCAACAAGCAATTAAAAACTATTGGACACCACTCCTTAGTCAGGCGGAGAAGAGTCTGGAGAAACCGCGATGAACCAACCTACGGGAACCTAAAAGATCATAGACGGAGGACTGGTGCGGAATGACGGGATATTTAATGTACGGAGATCGCCTATGTCTTTTGCTTTAAAATATTGTAAATATTCAGTAAAATCTCTTTAGGAAAATCTCTTTAGGAATTAACAACTTTCGTGATAAAGTGAAAATATTTTCTTCTCTTGTAAGTCATTGATCACTATGGTCGTAAGCCGTATTTTTCCATTCCCCTACGTATATGTAGGGTGGGGCTTTTGGTGAAGGTGGTTTTGGTTGCGGATAGGGCGGTTTTTACGGACTATCATGGTGCTGACTTCTTTGGCTTTGGACTCTGTATGCCGTATAGGCTTGTACCAAAGTTCGTGGAGTACAGGATACTTGCCCCCGAGATCCCCACGGTAGACGGGGTTAGAGCTAAGTTCGCACCTTTAGGTCTGTGCAAGGTTGAAGCAGCCCTTTTGTCAGCTGGTTTTAAGCGAGAGGATGTAGCTATAGTGCCTCCTCACGCGCTTAGGAGAGCTGTTGATAAAGATACAGCAGTAGTTGGAGTTCATGTACTTGATCCTAAGGGGTTAGCTCCGGTGACATGGACTCTGAAGGTGATTTCGGGAGGAGGGCCTAGTTGCACGGAGCTGGAGTTCGAGAACCTCATGAAGAGCGTGCTCGAGCTTAAGCATAGGTATGGATTTAGGTTAGTGGTGGGAGGGCCTGGTTCATGGCAGCTTAGAGGATGGGAAGATAAATACGAGATAGATGTGCTGTATGATGGAGCTTCTGAAGTGACGTTCCCAGTCGTTGTTAAGAAGTTAATCAATGGAGAAGAGGTACCTAGGTATGTTAGGGGAGAATCGCCGCTACCAGAGGCAATTCCACTAATTGTAACACCGTCTAGGAACGGGTTAGTACAGATAACTAGGGGTTGCCCTCGTAGATGTAAGTTCTGCAACCCGACGATGTGGAGATTTTTATCCATACCTCTTGACCATATACTAAAGGAGGTTGAGTTTAACTTAAGGGCAGGACTCAAGGGTATTGGGCTCGTAACTGAGGATGTACTACTTTATGGAGCTAATGGGCTGGAGCTTAATCCGGATGCGGTTAAGAAGCTTTTTAGCAAAACCACTCAGTTGGCAAGTACGTACGGTGTTGACGTCATAAGCTTTAGTCATGTTTCAAGCGCCTCAGCTCTAGTGATGAAGAACGTTGTGAAGTATATAAGTGACCTAGAGAACCTGTCCGATAGTAAACCTCTCTTTCCTCAGATAGGCCTTGAGACCGGTAGCCCTAGGATCGTGGCCAAGTACTTTAGGGGGAAGGCATACCCCTGGAATCCGGAGGACTGGCCTAATATCATAGTTGAGGCAGCGAAGCTTTTTAACGACGCGTATTGGTATCCATGTTATACTTACATAATTGGATTTCCTGACGCCACGTCTGAAGACTACATCAAAACAATAGAACTCTTAGATCGGCTCAGAGACGAAGGGTTTAAGGGTTGGGCTTTCCCATTACTGCTTATACCCATGGGTGGAACGCTAATAGAGAAGGAAGCTCAATTTCTTCGGTTAAGAATGCTTCCCAGAGAAGCCATAGATTGCATGGTTGAGGGGTGGAGACTGAGCTTAAACTTCTCTGAAACAGCAATTCCTAAACTTATAAAGATCCGGAACCCGCTTATAGCAAGGATTATGAAGAGCCTTGCCGAGAAAGCCCTCGAGGCAATGAGAATATGGATTGAGGGCGTGAGTAAAGGTGTAGACGTTATCGAGTCCGAGTTCAGTCAAGTTAACATCAGAAATTGGGGAGGCCTTGTTAAAGCCATAATCAGCCATTAGCTCACGCTAGTAAAGTCATATACGTTACTTAGTTCCTTCAGCACATTGCAGTACAGTATGAAATAGCGTTAAAGAGCGGGTCAGCTCTTGTAACTAAGATGGGGACCTTGAAGGCAATAAGCTGATAAACCAAGGATAAACTACCTTGCTTAAATACTTCACCGTACCGCGTGAGGCTCGGTCGAGCCCACATCATTACCTCTATTCAGGGCTTAATCCCCACCTCAGAGCAGGTCATTAACTCAATCTCATCAAGCAATTAAAGCAATCGAACACGTCCCCAAAGTTCAAAACATGCTATTTCATTTAGCCCTCATTAAGACTTATAATAATATTTAAAAGGGACAGAAAAATCATGAAGCTCATTCCATGAGCTGGCGGTGAAGTTCTTGAGTGGCGGGCCCGCGGGGATTTGAACCCCGGACCACCGGCTTAGAAGGCCGGCGCCCTATCCTGGCTAGGCTACGGGCCCTCGCCCATTGGTGTTTTGATTCCTTGGGTTATTTAGGTTTTGCTTAAGGTATCTTTGTAAATCAACTACTTGGTCAGGGAACTTCTTAAGAACAATGAAGCCAGCTAGGTCGTAGATTTCCTTGGCCTTCATTAGTATTACGTAATCGCTACTCGCGATAACCCCCCTAGAGGATATCACTTCCGTATCCGTCCTTGATGCTAGAATAACTTCCCACTGGGGAGACAGCATCCGTATGATCTTGGAGTGCTCGGCACTCATGCTGACGGACTTATCTAGAAATAATATAACGTTACTGGGCCCTAGCTCTCCTGTCGCATCTCTAACAATCTCAACGGCGTTCATAATCGACGGTGCTGAGAAGTCCTTGATCTTTGCGCTTCTTAAATCCCTCACTATACCATCGTCACATAGGTAAAGTGTTAATCCCTCAATGGCTGCAGCCACTGTTAATAGTACGTTATATCCATCTATGATTAGGTGACGCCCCCAAATTTCATTAACGATCTTTCCTTGAATGGAGATAACGTCGCTATCGCTATGCACACATCGGTAGAGTAGCATCCTCTCTTCTCTAGTAAGCAAGTACCTTGAGGTTACTAGGTTCAACGCGCCCTTTGACTTGTATCCTCGGTTAAGCAGGTATTTATAATCAATCAATGCTTCAAGTAGCTCTCGACGTAAATGCTTCTCTGGGTCTTTTGTCATAATATCTTACCTGTCATTATCAATAACTGCTTCCGTAGAGCATCCCGCAGTCCTTCAAGTAATTCCTGTGTTGCTGGCTTAGGTATAAAGCCCGAAGCATGTGTGGGTTTACCGCCTCCTCTACCATCAAATTCCTTGATGATTGCCTGTAGTAACTTGTTGAGCGGTGCCTTCTTTGCCGCCTGCCAGCCCGCTGCCCCTTCGATGCGTGTGCCGTTTTCTGCAGGTATTAAAATGAAGGTTATGAAGTTATCATTCTCCTTACTTATCCTCAGCAGTAACTCACTCACGAATTCCCGGTCCTCTATTTCCAGCTTAATGACCGAGAACCTTATACTGTTGAGGTTCTCAGAGCTACGTAACACTTTCTCATGCACGAGCTCAAGATACTCCTTCCTATACCTCGCTAGGAGGTTACGTAACCTACTTAGATCCTCAACCACAGCCCTAGCCTTCTGCAGGGCATCCCCTCCTAAGATTCGTGAAACCTCCGTGATCCTACTTTCTAATTCCTTGGCATAAATGGTGACGTTGGTTCCGGCGACATACTCTAACCTGACGACACCATCAGCTATTCTGTCAACATTAACGATCTTTATTGCGCCCACCTCCCGCGTGTTCGTTACGTGAGTTCCAAAGCACGCTTCAGCATCTAAGCCCTCGATCTCGACGACCCTTATAGTTGGTTCGAGAACGACCCCGCCCTCGTACAGTCTGAACCCATACTTAGCTTCGGCCTCGTACTTATTCATATACACGGTATTAACCCGTAGCCCCTCATTAACGACTTTATTTGCTAGGTCCTCTATCTTACGGATTTCCTTCTCGGTCAAAGGCTTATAGTGAGTTATATCTAACCTAGCCCTATCCAAGCTCTTCTCCGCACCTGCCTGCCATACATGTTCCCCGAGTACCCTACGGCACACACCGAGAATAATGTGTGTTGCTGTGTGGTGCCTCATTAACGTGAACCTGCGGTGCCAGTCTATCACACCATGGACCTCCAATCCCTCCACATTCGGTAACACGGGCTTCTCAAGGACATGAACTACTACGTTACCCACCTTCTGAACATCAACCACGCGGAACTTACCAATGTCCCTTACTTCTAGGTAACCCGTGTCTGGGGCTTGACCACCACCTTCAGGGTAGAAGGTCGTTCTGTCTAGTACTACGTACCTGTCCCTGGCGAATAATATTCGTCCGTGAAACTCCCTTAAGTAGGGATCTCTGTGAAACAGTAGCTCCGTAGGACCCAATGACTTAACTTCCTCAACAATTTCCAGCGGCAACTTACGGACCTTACTCTTCTTTATAGGCGCTTTCCCGTGTTTTGCTGCAACTATGGCATAAAAGTTGTGCGGTATCTTAATATTCATGCCTAGGCGGGATGCTATCTCTACTACAAGGTCGGGTGGGATGCCGTGACTGTCATATAGCTTTACCAGTTCGTCGGTGCTTAAACCAGGGCCACCCTTCCTCAAGTACTTGCGGACGAGTTGCGGTGCTTTCTTTACGGTGTCCATGAATTTCCTTAATTCGTACTTGATTACGTCATGGATGTAGTCCATCCTCTCAGAAATCTGCGGGAATGTTCGTTTCCAGTACGTTGATTGCAGCTGGAAGAGTTCGCTGACGGTATCATCGTTCAGCATACTAAGCAGTGTTAATATCCTGAAGATCCTCCTAAGCACTAGCCTTGCTAAGTAACCTTCACCCGTGTTTGATGGGACTATCCCGTCTGAGAGCATTAACGCGGACGTCCTGACGTGGTCAAGTAACGCCAGAACCATTATCTCCCTGTCGAGGTACTTCCCTATCTCCTCCTCACTTAAACCTAGTTCCTTAGCGACATTACGCTTTAAAATAGCGTACTTCCCCGGATCCTTAGGATTAAGCTTACCCACGTACTTTATTGCGCTATAAAGTACCTTCTCTGGAGGTTCCTGCACATTCAGCGCCTTATGGTACTTATGTACAAGATCGCCGTAGATGGCATGGAAGGCTGTGGGAACGCGCTGCGTGAACCATGCTATCCTTTCTATACCATATCCGGTATCTACGACCTTTATCGGCATCTCGCGGTATGATCCATTATGTTCCTTGTACATCATGAATACTAAGGTTGCTAGTTCCAGCCCACCCACCGCCACTTCGAATGAGGGACCAGCGTTTCCTCCGCCTTCCCACCATGACTCCTTGAATACCAGCTCGCTTTCCGGGATACCTATCTCTTTCGTGAAGAACTCGCGAGCAAGCTCCACGGTTTCATCTGAGAAGTATACCTTCTTGTTCTCGTAGTTGAAGGCGTGATGACCTCCCATTATGAAGCCCGTTAAGTGCCTGCCGAATGTGTAACCCACACTATCTAAGTCCTCCAACCTTATACACGGCTGCGCTATTACTAAGGGGTTGGCCGGCGGAGGGACTATACCGGACGTCACGTGCGGCTGGAACACAACTATGGAAGCAATCGTGAGGTACAGATCGTCCCTCCACCTAGCAACGACTGGGTAAGGCTCTATTACCTCGTGACCGTTTCTCTCAAAGAACTTCAGGAATTTCTGTCTAGCTTCCTCGACACTCAAGGGTGGAGATCCTATCTTGAGATTGAAGAAATAGTAGTCACTGCAGGGTGCATCCCCGCAGTTAGGCCTCTCATTAAGAGACCAGAAAAACTCCCCGCAAATCGGGCATTTCTGCCTGGTGTACCCGCGTTCACGGAACATCTTAACCCTGTAAATAGATGGATCTACCTTCACGATCCTCCCCGCTCTGGAAATACCTTAGCTGAGACTTAATAATGATTAGGTGTCACGACGCAGAATGTAGGTTTGCAACCAGGATCGTTTCAAGAAAAGCAAAGCACGTAGAGAATGAATTGAAGTTGAATAGGTCTTCGTTTTTGGTTTAGCCGAATAGTGATGATATGCCTTCAGCGATTTCTTCTTCGCTGACTTCCTTCTCTTCTTCCTCCTCTTCCTCCTCCTTCTCCTCAGCAGGCGCACCAGTAGCCGCTGGTGCAGTAGGAGCTACTTGCACACTAACCTCAATGCCAAGGTCGGGTGCTTTCTGCTGTAACTGCAGTGCGAGGGCTAGAGCCTTAGCTATTGCTCTCCTGAACACCTCGGCCGCGGTTTCCGGCGTTATGAAGCCAGCCTCTCCAGCTAAGGTGGCTGCGCGGCGGTAAGCCCTAGCTATGACCTCCGGTAGTATATCAGGCAACGGTAGGGCAGCCTCTATCGCAACTTCCTTTACTATGCTTACAGCGCGTAGTAGGTCGTCTCTAAATGCATCCACGTCCACCTTAAGCTGCTCTGCGGGTATTATGTTTCCGTCCTCCCACACTACCCTAGGCTTCAGTTTAACTACTACTGGCTTAATGTCTAGCTTCCTAAGTAAGGATGCAAGTTCAGGTGATATTTCATCCCCTGCTGACGCTACCTTAGTTTCCTTGGCTATCCAGATAATGCCTTCCCTTACCTGTGTCCTTATTCTGAGCTTACCGAATACCGAAAGCATTGGTCCGGGCGGTATTCCGGTAGGTCCCTCAGGTATGTATATGTCGTCGGTTGCTATGTCTCCCGGCTTAGCGTACTTAGGCGCTACTAGTTTGTCCAGTAGTAATGCGAGCTCGTACGGATTCATGTTCGTGAACATGAAGGCATTGGTACCAATAAGGTATTTCTCAAGTTCATCAACGTTCGGTAGACCCTCTTCACGTGCGGCTCTGAGGAACACACTGTTCTTGTATACCTTAATAAAGCCGTACTTAGAGAGTTCCTGTTTTATCTTCTTATACTGAGGCGTTGGGACACCGTCTAGGCTTATTATCGCTACGCACTTATACCTGCGAAGTAAGTCACGTATTTCCTGAACTATCTGTTGCTTTCTCAAGATCGCTGGCCTTACCCTCTCCTTAGTAACCTTCTTGGACTCCTCCAGTTTCCGTAGCACCTTAAGTAGCTGAGCCCTGGTTTTTCCTTTCATTGCATGAACACCTCCACAGGCGGTCCCATAGTTGTTTTGACGTAAACACGGGTTGAGGTCTCGAAGGGTCTCTTGAACTTTGTTTTTATATGCTCTATTACCGCCATCGCATTTTCAGCTAGGTCTTCGGGAGACATATCCTCGGTACCTATTTTACAACCCACCCATGCCTGCTCCTTGTTCCTTAGTCTCACGCTATTAGTATACCTCTTGATGAAGATGTTTATGTCCGCATTTATCGGTATGGGAATCGGAGCTTTTCCCCTAGGGCCTAGCACGGGACCTATTATCCTACCCATTTGAGCCATTAGGTCAGCACGGACTAGTACCCAATCATACTTTCGTCCTAGCTTCTTCAGTTCCCTCTTACTCAAGGACTTAACTTCGTCCCCACTTAGCGCGTCTACACCAGCCTCTTTAGCCTTAAGTAACATGTCTCCAGCGGCGATGATTAGGATCTTCGGTGTCTTGCCAGTGCCTTTTGGTAGAACTACGTTATCTCTGAACTTCACCTCCGGGTCTTTAGGGTTGACTCCCTTAAACACCACTTGGAGCTCAACGGACTGCTTGAAGTTCCTGCCTTTACCTAACTCTATTGCCTTCCTTATGGCGTCAGCCAGTACTTCCCTTGTGAACGGCATCCTTCTCACCTACCCTCTTTTCCATTCTTCCTCATATTTAAGCAATAAGTCGTCATACTTACCCTCTTCTATCTCCTTCACTACCTCTCTTGGTTCTTTACCCTCCACGGTTAGCCCTATAGTCGCGGCGGTCGACAACACCGTCTTAACGGCTTTCTTTAACGTTTTGGCTGTGAGATCGTTCTTCTTCATTAATGCAACTTTTACGACATCCTCCAAGCTTATGTCCCCGATCTTACTATGAGCGGGATCTCCTGAGGGTTTGTCTACACCCGCTACCTTTAAGAGGAGCGCTGATGTCGGCGGGGATTTTACTTCTATTCTGTATTCCTTAGTGTCGGTATTTACGTAAACATTAACGGTTACCTCCATGCCCTTGAAGTCCTCAGTCAGCTCATTTATCTTGTTTATGACTTCATCTACGTTGAGTCCATACTGTGTCAGGGAGGGACCTAGCGGAGGTGCGGGCGTTGCCTCCCCTCCTTTTATTCTTGTCCTAATCGTTTTCCACGGCATGTCACATCACTTCCTTACCGGTTTCACAAAATCTCCTGGGACGGTCATCTCGGCCTTAAACGAGGTCTCAAGCATGTCAAGTTTAACAATGTTCTTCTGAACATCAACGGATATTACCTTACCGCGCTGTCCCTTAAGCGGGCCTGAAATAATCTCAACTATATCTCCGGGCTTTATCTCCTCTATGGGTGACCTGACCTTAATCAACTTCTCGACTTCCTCACGAGTTAGTGAACCCATTGCACGTCCCTTAACGTGCTTGATATCCCTTGCTAACTGATGCACTATGTGAAGCCCTATGGTCTCAATCACTATGTAACCATGTATTTCAGGCGGAACTATTATTGAGTAGAGTCCCTTGGCGTTACTACCCTTGGCTATCGACTCAAGCATCATAGCTACATTCATCTCCTGCCTAGCCGTCGTCCTTAGCACCACGTACTTAGGTTGCCTTGCCACAACTCCCCTCTCTAGCGACTCACCCATGCCCTATCCCCTGAACCACCGTGAGTATTGTGTACACCACAAAGCCTATGCCTCCAACCAGAAATAAGCCACCGAAGGTTATCTTTAGGAGTAACTTATACTCGTCTGGTTCGGGCTTCTCCGAGATCGCCAATATCTTTCTCCATGTGGCGAAGAGCTCCTCTAGCCGCATTACCCCCACCAGCCTAAAACCTACTGACTGAGTAGCTTATTAAGTATTTCATCAGGGTCATACGGAGATAGATCATCATATCCTTGACCAACACCAACGTACATTATGGGTTTATTTATGGATAGAATTATGCTTAAGGCAGAACCACCCCTGGCATCAGCATCAAGCTTCGTTAGGATCACGGCGTCAACGTCTATTGCATTATCAAACCACCTTGCCTGTTGCACAGCGTCGTTGCCCGTTAGTGCATCAAGAATAAGTATCTTCAGGTGGGGCTTGACGACACGGACTATTTTACGTAGTTCCTCCATAAGGTTTCTATCTGTGTGCATTCTCCCAGCAGTATCTATGAGGACAGCATCAAGCTTAGAGCTCATCGCATGCAATACACCATCTTTAGCCACAGCTGCCGGATCCGCTCCATACTTACCCTTTATGAAAGGCAGGCCTAGTTTTTCCGCATGCAGTCTCAACTGCTCCTGAGCTCCTGCTCTAAAGGTGTCAGCAGCTACAATGACTGGTGTTAGCCCGTGTTTTCTTAATCTATGAGCTACCTTAGCTATCGTAGTGGTCTTTCCAACGCCGTTTACTCCGACGAACACGATTATATATGGCTTAGGCCCGTCCTTAACAACGTCGACAATGTCCTTACCGAAGATCCCTTGGCTGAGATACTTTCTTATTGCTTCCTTAATTTTCTCCTGCACTAAGCGTTCGGCACCGCCAAACCTGCCGACTCGTAAGCCAATGAGTTCATGCTTGAGGATTTCTTTGAGTTTTTCCACAGCCTCTACTGCGACATCACCCTCAAGTAGCGTGAGCTCAAAATTAGAGAATATCTTCTCGAACTCCTCCTCAGTTAGTTCCTTCTTTGCAACTACTTCGCTTAGTTTCTTTGTGAAGCCCTCGAAGGCCCTCCTTAAGTTTTTGAACATCTTACTAACCCCTTAGTGTGAGCTTCTCGCGTAATTAAAATATACTCTGTGTATTGAAAGTGCGTGCACTACGGATATCATTATCTCTTCCTTACATAATACTAGGAAGCCCAGGTTATAGATCATTCAGCCTTTTGAGCCCGTGTTTGAGCCTGCGCTATGGCTGCGTTAACAGCGCTCTGTAACTGCTTATATATGGTTACCACACGACCAAGTTCTTCCTGCAATTTTTTAATCACGTCTCTAAGCTCCTTTTCCTTAAGTGATAGCACTTCCATCGCCTTCTCTAGATCTAGTTCTGCGAAATACTCCATTCCTAGGTGAGTTAGTACTCTTTCCTTAGTTACTGGGGTAACCTTAATCATTATATGTCCTCTGCTGTCTGTAGGCATGAACAATTCATTCACAAGCTCCTTGCGCAGTTCGGATAGCGCATTAGTGCTTGCTTTAATCTCCTCTATTTCAGCTGTAACTTGGTCTATTTGTGTCTGTATAGCTTCTATGTATCGCTTTAACTCTGCTAGCCTAGCGATGGCCTCATTAACGCTTATAGCTTGCGTCGACACGTTACTCAATCCTCCATCCCCTCAACGTGACCAAGTCGCGAATGTACTTGTACTTGGACTTCTCAGGTGGTATCTCATAAACTTCTAGGATCTTAATGTGGGCTCTCCTCAGTTTATGCTTGCTTCCGAGGTCTGAATATACCTTTTCTATAGCGTCTTCTTTCTTAACTGCCCTAACATCTATTGTGAAGGGCTGCCACTCGCGTAGCTTGTCCGGGCTGAAGAGCGCTACGCCCTTTACCCTGAAGACCTTTACCTCTGTCATTCGTTTCACCTCATGTTCAGGGCTTTCATTATTCTCATTATTTCAGGGCCTGTTGTTTTCTCCCCTACCAGGGCCCCGTAGTTATTCGCTACGAGGCCGGTCTTAATAAAGGCTACACCGAAATTAACTGTTCCCACATCTAAAGGAACACAAAAGAATCTAGATAATTCCTGTAGTTCACTATCATCCACATCGGGGTGTACAACCCCTCCTTTGCCTGTTATGACGGCTACGGACCCCACTGTAGGTATACCAGCTATCGATCCCTTCCTAAACTTGCCGACGTCTAATATCCGTACTATTCGTTTTAGTTCATGATCCTCAATCTCCTTATGAAACATTGCAGCATTATCGTTAGTGAGCACGGTGTTACCTAAAGCTGTGAAGACAGTATGTACTATGTGTACGTTTAGTCCTATCTCCCTTAACTCCCTAACCTCTTCTTCCTTGGTCAAGCGAGGTAACAGTATAGCCTTATCATTGCCAGCGACAAATATTCCCAGTAAAGGCGAATCATCCACGCTAGCCTCTATAACTTCAACATTAAGAGTGTCACTAATTTTCCTCTTAACACTACTTTCAGTTCCCTTCGGGACTAAAGCTACTTTATTGTTCGCAAAAATATACACACCAATGTTAGGGTTACCACGAATTCTTAAGGTGTCGAGCGGCATTAACATTACCCCTGATCTTCAGCCTCGCTTGAACCGATGGAGCCGGGTGTTACGTGTATTGCTAGGACTGCCTTCAGTACCTTACCCTCCTTATCTACTGGAATAACTCTTACTGCTACTCTCCTAGGGGGTCTATCATACGCTCTTGAAAATATGTATTCATTAATGGATGAATCTATTATGATCTTTTCTGCTTTAGTATGCCTTTCTAGGAACTCACGTATTCTCTTAAGTGCTCTTGGTGCTCTGCGTGTACGACCCGTCCAATACAGTCGTGAAAGGTTTATCACGTATATTCTTTCATCCGGCATCCATATCACCATCCTCCTTCAAATTACTATCATTAGATGTTACCTAACTTAGACCTTCTCCAATTACGCATGCGTGGCCTGTACGGTACCTTCCTCAGAGTTTTTATCACTACCCACACTGGTATTGATGAGTTGCTCTTTAATACTCTAGCAAGACGTAGTTTCCGTGCAACGTGCTTATTACGAGCCATTCCGCTCACCTCTTCTCTCTAATCCTTATATGGAATTCACGCCTGCTTTTGGAGTCAACTACGTACAAAATCTGTTTTAAGGTTTCCTCATCAACAATTCTCGTTAATTGCCCTGACAGAGCTAAACTGACTATGTACTCCTCAACAGCATTGGCAAGCTCAGGCTTCACTAACTTCACGTTAGTTAAACGCGCCCTAGCCTCCGGAGTCATTACTCTCCTCAAGATCTCCTGCTTCTGTGCCTCCCGAGCTAACTCCTCCTGCCTTCTTTTCTCTTCAGCTTGCCTTCTCAGTAAGGCTTCTAACCTCCTTCTTTTAAGCTCCTCCAACTCAGCATCATAGTACTCGTCACTCATTTCTTGGAACCTCCGTATTTACTTAACTCCGGAATCTCCTTAACTACTTCTTGGAATACTTCACCAGCTATTTTATCCATTATTGACTTGCCCTTAGGTGTAAGGACCCTGCCCTTATTGCCCTTCTTAGCAACTAACCCTGCACGCTCAAGCTGCTGAAGTATCTTCCTAATATGCGAGCCACCAGCTTTTCTAAAGTGTGGCGGGGCTGACCCTCTATCCTTTAACCCGCCGTAAATGGTCCTGAACCTCTCTATTCCTAAAGGCCTTCCGGCTATGTATAGTTTCCGCATAATACTTGCTGCCCTTGTGTACCACCAATCAGGATCCTCTGGGACTTTTTCCTTATGTGAGCCAGTCTTAGCAAATAATGCCCACTTCGGGGGCTCTACCGCACGTACATTTTCCTTTAAGTATTGGGCCAGTGCCCTGATGAACCTATCAGCTGGCACTTCCTTCACATTCACCATTGCACTCTCCCCGCTCCTCAGAAACTACCCTTGAAGTTTTATTAAGCTTTACACTTAACTCTTAATCCCTAGCAACCCCGTAGCTATGTGAGAACCTATTTAACAAATATTTTGAACATCAATACTAAAACTAAGTAGGGGGACATGCTTGGGGATCTTTGATAAGTTCAATAAGTCCAAGATGAAGGATGCTTTAAAACGCCTAGCCCCTAAGGTAGGCAAACCAACTCAACTTAAGTCAGTTGACATAATGGTCAAAAGATTGCTGGATAAATGGAGCGTCATTCAGGATGAAGGTATAACCTTAAGTATGTTATTCGATGACGCTGAAACACCTTACTTCTGCCAGATAACCACAGTTGAGCGCACTAAGGGTCTCTTCGGCGGTGTCATTAAGGTCGTATGCCGCTATAATCCCGAGGACGCGTATCAGTACAGCTATTACAGTAGCTTCTATGGCGATGAAGAATATCAAGATAGTTACTATGAGGATGACTACATGCCAAGATACAGGAGTATGACCTTCGGTGATAAGGATATAATTAAGGTATACGTTGACCCCAAATTGTACGAGAAACTCATGATCATTCTGACAACTTAATGAGAGGCAACTTCGAGTCCGGTAAATAGCCTTATTTTTACTCCACGATATTCTATCAGCTGGATGAGTAGCGTTGAGTAGCGACAACAACATAGAGAATAAGAGAGGAAAGACTATGCCAGACTTAACATACGGATTCCTTTATTTCTCCTTTGCATTCTTCATCGCTGTGTTAACATCCTATATGATACTTTCATCTACGCGAGGCCCATATATAGGGTATAGGGTACCCCATCACTTAATAGTGCTTGTATTGACGGCGTTCCTCACAACACTAGTGTTTGTTGTCGCCTCTGTAATTAAGTACGCTAGAAAAGTTATTTACGCGTTAGTATTCTCCTTAATCTCAGTGACTGTAAGTTTCTATCTTTACGAATATTACATAGTCATATCCAGGCACCTTAGTGTATTGCCACTACCTCTCATAATTATTCTGAGCAATGAAGGTCATTCAACCTACGCTATAGACTTAGGACAAATTTCCTTAATCATCGCGATCCTTCTTATTTACGTCATCCGTAATTTCGGTAAGAACGCTTCCCCTAGAACTTCTGTGTAAAATGTTTTGGGTAGAGTAATTAATGTTGCATAGTGAGAACAAACGTGATGTTTTTAAGCCTCTGAAAATCCTCGTTATTGGTGCCGCGGTAGTATAGCCCGGCCAAGTATGCGGGCCTCTCGAGTAGGGGCTTGAGCCGGCCCTGCGTGGACAGCCCGTGACCCGGGTTCAAATCCCGGCCGCGGCACCACATAATGATTCTGTATTGCAATTATGCCGAAATCGCGCCGAGAGAGTTTCTCTTTAGGGCTTCTCTTTAGGTAGTATACCTAGCAATTCCTCGCATGCATGTGTGATACGGGATGCAACAACCCAAGTTTCAAGGGGCTTAGGGTATATTGCGTAAACGCTTCTTGCCAGCGCTTTTGTCTCTTCTTCGAAATCACCGTGAGGGAAAGCACCTATGACCATGGGGATGTCCTGCTTAAGCGACTCAGAACAAATTTCTGTCGGGCTTCGAAGCTTTCCCCACTCACTCAATAAAATTATGTTGTCGAAGCCCAGCATCTTCAAGAGCGAGCTTAACGTCGCTGGCTTCATCGTTATTAATGGTTTATCTGCCTGAGGCGGTATTTGTCCCTCAACGAATAGTTGCTCCATTAAACCAACGAACCTATTATAGTTCTTGGGTATCCTAGTTGTTGGGTCTATAAATAATACATAATCGTTCAGGGTATGCACATAAACCCTTAGTCTACCCTCTAAGTTAAGCGGTGATGAGAGGAGTTCCAGTAAGGTAATATGAACTATATCCGGCCTACCTCTCTTCTCCCTCTTACTAAGTCGCCTCATAGCATGATAGTGCAGTGAAACATCAAGAAGGGTTTCCGTGGGTCTTCGCCCACGCCTTCGCGCATTCTTAACCACCGCAGAGTGCCCAGCTATCTGCTGAGGCACTAACTCGAGGCTTGCTTCAGCAAGTATTATCGTGACATACTCAGCAGTCATCATTCATCCCTAATTAGATGGGTTTAAGTCCTCTATAAAGCAGAGTGCCTTAATTTACAAGTCCCGACGAAGTTTACAGGGGAGGATCATTGCGAAGAAAGCTGAGGAACGCTATGCGAGACCTAGCATATCAGCGAGCACTAATACTATACGGTGAAGCTGTTAAAGCCCTCAAACAGGGGATGACAGACCTCTCACGTAGGTACATATCATTAGGTCTAAGGCTACTGAACAAAGCCGATGTAAGGAAGCCCGTTAAGTACAGGAGATGGATCTGCAAGAACTGCTTAGTACCCCTAGTGCCGGGGGTTTCGTGCCGCGTTAGGATACGGAGGAACAGGAAACAAATTATAGTGACGAAGACCTGCTTACACTGTGGGTACGTGGTGAGAACACCATGCCTAAGGGAAAAATCAAGAAATCAGAGAAAGTCAAGCGCGTAATCACTGGAAAGCCACACGTACGGATAGGCAAGAACGGGGTAACGCCTGGCGTAATTAGGGAGATACACACTCGGTTGAAACGCGAAGGCGTAATAAAAGTAAAGGTAATGAAGTCCCTAAAGCGAGCAGGAGCGGACATTAAAGAAATCGCTCACGAGGTTGCCTCTAAGGTCAATGCTGATGTAATCGATATCAGAGGTAATGTTTTCGTCATAGCAAAAAGTAAACTAAACATGAAGCTTCATGAACGGGGATAATGGTCAAGCGCAGAAACTACGTATATTTCGCGCTAGCTTTGCGTATCGTGAATAGCTTTGATGAAGAATTAATTGGGATTGGTGCCGCCGCGGGGATTTGAACCCCGGACACCCCGGTCTTCAGCCGGGTGCTCTCCCGGGCTGAGCTACGGCGGCTCCGAGGATTGATTATTTGAGTGACTATTTAAGTTTTACAATGGTGGCTACGCTGTATTCATGCTTAATTTAGGTGTGCGTCACAAGTCGAACACTACTCTAAGTACCCAGCAACCATCGATATTCTTTACCTCCATTAGCGAGTACGTCACTGCCTTTACCTCCGTACGTACCTCATGCCTAGATGGATCAAAGACCTCGCCCCATGCGCTTGCCTTATACACATACTCATCACTGATCTTCTTAACTTCGTAGACCTTGAATTCAGAGAAAACCAAGCCCTCAGCATCATGCAGTATTAGCAGATCCTCTAACCACCTATACAGCGCGCCTTCCAGATCGATTCCAGTGCCGCTTAAATCCTTCTTAATAAGCGGGCGAACTTTGCTTGTATCTGTCATTATCTCGAACATTCCTTTTGCCATCCACTCGAACGCTTCCTCAAGAGTTCTCCCGGTTGCCTCAACGTAAGCATCTGCTGTGTGTTCAAGGAATCTGAAGTAACCACACCTCATGATACCGCCCAGCCTTCTTGGTAGTCTGAGGTACTAAAAGCTTAAACCCCCTACGTCCCTAAATTGTATGGCGGCGGTCGTCTAGCCTGGTCTAGGACGCCGGCCTTCCAAGCCGGAGGTCCCGGGTTCAAATCCCGGCCGCCGCACCATACATCTCCGCTGTTGGCTAGTATGAACTAATAGACTAACAATAAACGGTTTGTTAACATTAGCGATATAATCCATTATAGGGAGGGCGGTCTTCAGCATTTCCGGCTCAATTCATCCATTGCGTCACGAGACCCTCTTCTCATCATGCGACCGCTTCAATAATATTTTTCTGGAATTAAATTTTAATCAATGTTTATAATTAATTCAACATCAGCTGGTTAAGTTTAAGGTTAACCAGGCCACAATCCTTTGCAGGTGGGGACGGTCAAAAACTTAGCTTACGCATAAGCTTTTAGGAGAAGTTCTCCTGCCTCTGTTATGCTTGTGCGTCCTAATAACCCGTAGGCTCGTAACTGCTGTAGGGTCTTCTTAATCTCCTCAAGCGATATGCTAGTGACCTTCTTGATATTGTTGTAGATTATCTTAACTTCTTCATTTATCAGGGTCTTCATGTCTTTCTGCGCGTATAGTTTCTTGAGATTTCCTATATTCTCTTTAATGATTAGTAGCACGTTATAGTGCGTTGGTGTTATCGATATTCTCGACTTTAGTAACTCATCAGTCGATGCCATCGATATTACATCTTTTATCACTTTCCCAAGCAATGTGAGTATTACTACATCATTTGGCAAGACGTCAACTAATCCCTTAGATTCAGCCTCAGATATCGCTTTAATTACGCCGCTTTCATCAGTGTTTAGTGTATGAGCTACGCTCCTTGCAAGTTCATCTATTCTCATCCCTTTTGCGGGAACCTTATGAACTATGTTCGTGTCGTACATCGTCAGGAATGGCTTCTTATGCACTCTTTTTGCTATGTTTATGAGGAACCAGCCTCGCTCAGTTATATCGTTAAATACTATGCCAAGCTCCCTACCTTCCTTAACCCACTCTGTCTTGGGAGGACGCCCAACTATTGTGTACGTAGCTGATTTGACCGCAGATGACGTGATGTCTCTATTGAGGTCTCTAAACTTGGAGAGAACCTCTAAACCAGTACCTGTTAGTTCGTAGGTGTCTTTCCGGCGTTTCTCAACTCTTTTTACGAGTTCCTTAGCTTCGAGAAGATTGAGGATTTCACCTAGGTTAACACCGGGAACCTTGTCTTTTAAGTCGTTATACGTTGGTACGGGTTCTTCAGGCGGGTACTTCTTGGCAAATTCTTCAATTATTTTCATGACTGTGAGTTCCTCAACTGATATGGAGAATGGTACTATAACGTCCTCTGCCTTAGTTTGTTCTTTGTAACTCTCAACAAGTTCCTCACCCATGCTAGTTGTTTTCATTCCTGATTTGAGGTGCATGCGTTCTAGCTCACTTACCTCTGCTTCGCTTAGGTTCTCTCTTTGCATTAGGTCTACGATCCTTTCATCTATCAGGATCACTGAGTCATAGATTGGAGTCCTCAGTAGGGCTCGGCGAACTTTCCTGCCTACTGGTGTTAGGATGTACGTGCTTCCCTCTAGTGTGGGTGGTGATATTTTGAGGAGCCTTATTGCTTCTAACGCATTGACTACATTGTGACCATAGCCTCCAGAGTCTCTGAATGCAATGAGTTCGTCAAGCGGGGCTGGCCCAGGTGGGAGTCCTATGAGGAATTCCGCTATCTCTGGGGTTATGTATATCAGTGGGCGTGCGCTTCTGTAGGCTTCCAGTACACTGACGGCTGCTTTAGTGATTCCATTATCCCATAATCCTCTAGCCTCGAGCATATCCTTCCACAGTTTGGGTACGTGTTCTGTTAACTCAGCAAGCTCGAGGGCATAGATTACTGCTGAATTTATCCATGGATCCGGTATTTTGTCCTCTGGTATGTTGATAGCTTCGTAAGCCTCCACTATGCGTTCGCCAGCAGGTGTTATTATGATGTTGTTCCCGCTTATTTTGACTAATCCCATTATGTGTAACTCCATTACTGTTCTAGAGAATTCCCTCCTAACAACAATATTTGATGTTGATAACTTATCTGCGTTCCTCTCTTCCCTTAGTTTCCTTAATATTTTCGCGTGGTTTATTCTTACGAACATTTTGCCTAATCACCTCCTGCCTCTTTACTTACTCAGCACCTTCAGTCAAAAAGTTACCTCAGAAATCCTTAAGAACCCCAGAATCTTCCTTTCAGGAGCTTCGTATATGTAACTTAGCGCAGTAATAGCGAATGTAATGCTTAGGGGCGGGGCATTAAGTTATTATCTCGATGCGTTAGTCTACGTTGGGCTTAAGTAATGGTTAGGGTATTAATAACCGCTAGTGGAGGCGGGCACACAGGTTACGCTGTGGCTGTTGCCCAGAGACTTTACAATCGTGCTGAGTTGACATTCATAATTCCTAAGGGAGATCGATGGACGGAAAGTAAAGTATCTAAGTATGGGAGAGTTATTGAGGTATCTAAGCCTCGTGGGCCTAGGGATTCCACAGCGAAACTACTGGCACGTATGCCTGGAGCCTTTATTGAAAGCCTTAGGAAAATTAAGGGTTTGTATGCCGTGCTTGTCAGTACTGGCAGTAATCATAGTGTACCCCCAGCAATAATAGCTTGGATGAAGGGGCTCAAGGTCTACAATATTGAAAGCTCCGTTAGATTCACGAGGCCTAGCCTAAGCGCCAAATGGTTAAGGCCCTTCAGCCACGTAACCGTACTTCAATGGGAGGAACAACTTAAGATCCACCCTAAGGGAAAGGTTTATGGGCCGCTCTACGAACTTCCAGAGTACGAACCTGAGGATAGGGGTTACATACTGGTCACCGGTGGGACGTACGGTCACAAGATGTTATTTAATGCCTTCTCCAAGTTGGACCTCAAGAACGTAGTTCTACAAACAGGGCGTGTTGACCCCAAACCCTACAGGAAGGCACACCCAGACTGGGAGGTATTTCAGTTTGATCCAGACTTTGGCCGCTGGATTGCGGGGGCAAAGGTCGTCGTTAGTCATTTGGGGAAGACCGTCATAGACGCTGCATTAACATATGGTAAGCCAGTCATAATAGTCCCCAACCCCGAATGGACACTTACCGCCGGATGGGAGGACGCTAGAATTCTCGCAGAGAAACTTAACGCTGTAGTTGTTGAGGATATAACACCTGAAAACCTCTTGAGAGCCCTCGAGAAGTCCGAATCACGCAAACCTCCCTCATACCCTGACGGGGCAGAGCGCCTAGCACATGAAATACTTGCAATGACATGAAGTCCTTCTAAGTCAATTATAGGTTATGGCGCCGGGGGCGGGATTCGAACCCGCGTGGGCACGTAGCCCACCGGCTCTCAAGGCCGGCCCCTTAGGCCGCTCGGGCACCCCGGCTCCGTTTTAGGTGTTATTGAGGGATAAATTAAGCTTACTGGCTCTTTCGGCGTCCCCATAACCTCGGGTACGTACCTTTATTCATTATAACGCGTTTTGTTTTGACAGCTATTCCCTTCGTTAACTGAACTATTTGTTCGGTACCCATCCTAGCTATACCCGTAGCTACTAGCTCACCTTTCAGTGTGAATACCCCTACGGAATCGCCTGGTCTGATCCCTTCGTGAAGCATCGCTATTCCTGGGACGGCTAGGTCCGCGCCGTGAGTTATTGCAGATACGGCGCCGTCCATTATTATCACTTTAGGTAGGTGAGAGACGCCAAACTCCACGGGAAGGATTATATCGCTTAGAGGCTTGTCGTCATTCATCTGTTTCCACATGTAGGTGGCCTCGGATAACTCATGCATGGTGACTAGGGTTTCGTCCTCCTTGAAGGGACCTGTACGTGTTCTCCTGAGTTCCCTCATGTGCGCTCCAACTCCTAGGATGTCCCCTATATCGTGAATTAGTTTCCTTACGTAAGTTCCGTGTTCGCATTCAATGCGCATAAGTACGAACGGGTACTGTATTTCCAGGATCTCTATGTTGTAGATTTCCTTTATTCTAAGGGCTCTTTTTACCGATGACCTAACGGGTGGTTTCTGATATATGCGCCCAACAAAGCTCTTGACGACTTCCTTTAACCGCTCCTCACTCACACGTCCGTGTAGCTGCATCACCGCTACGTACTCCTTAGTGGAGAGCATCAAGTAACCTATGATTTTCGATGCAGACTCTAACGCCACTGGCAGGACGCCGGACACTTTGGGATGTCCCTTCCCCGGCGTTCACCGGGGAACTAGAGTCCCGCCGTGCCCGGCCTTCGTTAGGCCCAGCATTTTCTTGATCCATGCCACTACCTCATGGCTTGTTGGTCCAGGGGGTTTATCGAGGTTTATGATGCCTAGCCTAAGTTTCTCGTTTAACGTTCTCTCGTTTGGTACCTTTCCGTAAGCCGGGTTCGTAGTGACCTTATGCTTCACTAACACGAGCCTGCGTTTTAGCCCTGCATATTCGTCTAACTTCCTTATGAAGTCCAAACCCCTCTCTACCAGCTCCTCACCTACAGACGACATGTAACCCTACCCTTACTCCGATGCGTGTGTTAGTTAAAAAGGAATTACTAGCGCCTGCTAGGTGAAGAAAAAGACTTACGCGCTCACTGACGGCTTGAGGGCCTTTGTCTCTAAGAACACCCTGCGCGATATCTTAACCTTCTGCTTCATGAAGTCCTCGAGCCCAGCTTCCTTGATCGCATTAAGTACGGCTTCATCGTCAGCGCCCTTCTCTATATCCACTTTCTTATCGAGCGGCTCTATGTGGTTAATGTTCACCCTCCTTCTCTTGACGCCCGTGAGGGACTTAGGTCCTGTTACGAGTACGAAATTCTCATCTATAATATCGACTATAACACATTTGCGTCCCGCTTCGCGACCTAGTACCTTAACGCAGATCCTTCCTACCTCGATCGCTGGCATTCCTTAACACCTACCCTTGTTTATGGGCTCGGTCTTTAAGCTTTTTTCTTGCAACCTCTCTTACAGCCTCAAGAGTTATGCGTAATGTCTCCTCAATGCCGAATGTTGCTGTGTTTATGCAGATATCAAAGACTGTTAAGTCATTAACATCGATCCCGTATATTTCCTTAAAGCGCTTGGACTCTGACCTATCACGCTCTATTACTTCCTTTAATGCATCCTCTAGCGACTTACCGTCCCGTGCGGCTATTCTAGAGACCCTAACCTCTCTTGGGGCGTAGAGATATACTTTAACGTGGGCTAAGTCCTTTAGGATCCACCCAGCTATATGACCGTCTACCACTACACAACCTTTCATAGCCTCTTTCCTTGCCTCATTATCAATCATCCGATCTATGCTGTAGTCCTTCTCAGCAAGTTTCGTGAACTCCAGCAAGGTCATGCCTCTTTCCTTAGCTAACCTCCTGAAGAGGGCACCTGATGAAACATACCTTAACCGCAATTCCTTAGCTAGGAGTTTAGCTAGCGTTGACTTCCCAGATCCTGGTAGCCCACTAACAGCGATAACAAACTTTTCTTCACAGTATTCTGATGCACTGCTCTCTGCGCTCTCTGTCAAAAATACCGCCTCGTTACTTAACCGCTCCTTACAGCAATTCTATA
>Ga0256842_1000670_pt1 | contig 29868 bp, 29 predicted proteins | sample 4559240metaG_FD_185973 | JGI IMG/M metagenome (GOLD analysis project Ga0256842, IMG submission 185973) | Hydrothermal vent microbial communities from Guaymas Basin, Mexico - 4559-240 | ecosystem: Environmental > Aquatic > Marine > Hydrothermal vents | place: Mexico: Guaymas Basin | collected... | reverse complement strand
AATTATTTTTCCTTCCTTGAGCACGGGAACCTCATAATAAGCAGGTCTCCCATCGGGGAAATAGAACAGTTTCATCTCCCCAATTTTTGCGTCCTTGAACTCCGGAAACGGGACTTTGTCGAGTTCAATTTTTGCGAGATATCTGGCAGTATCCGGGGACACTTTCGGAGTTTGATTGAGCGCTATAGCTTCCTTTTCCATGACACCGGGGGAACTGCACGAGCCTCGATCTCTCCGTGCTTTTTCCCTTCAAAGCTCACATCAGGGAAGTCCGAGGGGTATGGGCCGGGCCTGAAGATGGAGTGGATAGTGGAGGGAGCTCAGATGAGCTCGGCGAAGGGGGTTATGTGGAGGAAGAGCACGGGCATGAAGCGAAGACCCTCCGCATACCTCACCCCGATCTTTTCCCCATAGAATTCCGCCACTGTCCTGAGGAAGGGCTCCCAGACTTCCCAAACGTCATCGGGAAACTGGCTCCTGTGAACCCTTATCGCCCTGAGCTTGAGGTCCATCACATCGGTTATGTCGACGAAGTAGTTGGGCTTTGCAGTGTAGTAGAAGCCAACCACATCGATCTGATGGGGCTTTAGGCCAACGTGGAGGTCGCTTCTCGCGACGTTCGGCAACGGTGAAAAGAGCACCGCCTCAAGGGCGAGCTTTCCCGCGGTTATGTGGTCGGGATGGGCCTCGTAAGGCAGCCATGGATCCGGGGCGAGGACGATGTCAGGCCTCTCTTGCCTGAGGATTTTGATTATCTGGTTCCTCGCTTCCAAGTTGTGTGGAAGCTCCGTGTCTTTGTAATCGAGCCAGATTACTCTGTCTACACCAAGCAGTTTAGCGCTCTCTTCCTCCTCTCTTCGTCTTGTGAGGGCAAGCTCATGGGAGAACACGCTTTCATCGTACGTTCCCATTGAACCGTCCGTAAGGCAGAGGTAAACAACCTCAACTCCTTGCTCCGTCAGTTTTCTTATCGTCCCGCCCATGCCGATTACGCAGTCGTCCGGATGGGGCTCAATGCAGAGAACCTTGTCTGCATGCTTAAACGGATTGGAGAGATCGAACTCAAGAAGTTTGAGCAGTTTTTCAAGCGAGCCCTCGAAGCCCAACACCATCACCTGGGGCTATAAAATTAGGTTTCGATATAACCGTTTCGGTTTCGCAACGGGGGATCAAGGCAGAGGAATCCTCTCAACCTCAATCCTGTCAAAGGTTGGATACTCCTCGACGATGAAGAACCTCACGTCGCCTTCAATTGCCTCCGCCAGCTCGACTGCCACTTCTTCGGGCATCTCAATTCTGCCCTTCTCCCTGTTCACGTGGAGCCACTCCTCCGGGACTTCGGCTTCTTCAACGAGAAACCGGTAGAGCTCGTCTAGGTCGTCGTATTCAGCTATGCCAAAGCGGAGCGTCCCGTCCTCGGTGATTTCCATGTAGGGCTTGGCCACGTTCTTCGCCATTCGCTTGAGCCTGTTCCTGAGCTGGACGGCGTCTTTAAGTTTGGCAGTGCAGAGATGGTAGCTCAGCGAGGTGTTCTCCTCGCCCCATTCGAGGAGCTTGAGGCCGAGCTCAAGGGAGCCCTTTATTGCTGAACTCTCGTCGCTTACCGGCTGGTAGCCCATCTCGAGCATAGTCTTGAAGGTAACTTCGCTGAACTCAAGCTCGTTAACGTTGAGGAACTTCGCGCCGAGACCGTCAAGGAACTCGGTGTACCACTTCATCCTCTCAAACTGCCCCGGAATCGAGGGAATCTCACCGCCGACGTCCCAGTCGAAGTCGAAGGCGTTCTTTATGTTCTCAATCTCGATCTTAAAGAGCTTGGAGTTCGGGTTGAAGAGATCTGGATGGAAGCGTATCTCATCCAAACCTGCATCGTAGAGCTTCTCAAGGTTCTCCTTAGTGGCGAGGGCGCCAGTTGTGTAGAGGTGAATGTGAAAGTCCTCACCGAAGTTCTCCTTGAGGGCCCGAATATACTCAACCGTCCTGTCGAGCCTCGCAAGAGGATCCCCACCAGTAACGCCCGCCCCCTTAGCTTCCTGAATCATCGCCTCCGCGATAACGTCGTCAATCCTCTTAACAGGCCTCTCGTTGGCGTATACGACATCACCACGCCTCCAGGGGCTCAGCGGACAGTAAAAGCAGTTCCTCGGGCAGACACCAGTGATGAAGAGGACGAGCTTCTCACCCCTAACGCAGAGCCCACAGCCCTTTGGCAACTCTCTCACAGCGTATGAAAAGTAAGGTGTCTCCCAGACCATGCTCACACCCCGCTAACCCTGAACGCGGGGGAGGGCTTAAAAAGGTTGGCGGGCAAAGTTGTCCGATGTCCATGAGGGAGAAGCCGAAGTACCTGCCGCCGACTCTCCGCGACAAGCACCGCTACATAGCCTTCCAAGTTATCGGGGAGAGGCCGTTTAAGAAGGACGAGATAAAGAGGGCCATCTGGGAGGCTAGCCTATCAACGCTGGGAACCCTCGGCTCTGCAAGGGCAAAGCCCTGGTTCATCAAGTTCGACGAGAAGAGCCAGACCGGGATAGTCAGGGTGGACAGAAAGCACGTTGAGGAGCTCCGCTTTGCCCTGGCCCTCGTAACCGAAATAAACGGCTCGAGGGCAATTTTTAGGACGCTTGGCGTTTCCGGGACAATAAAAAGGCTGAAAAAGAAGTTTTTGGCCGAGTTCGGCTGGCGTTAGCGGAGGAACGGGACGGCCCTGTCAACGGTCCCCTCGTAGACCCTCATGTATCTCCTGCAGGCCTTCTCCCAAGTGAAGTCCTCCCTCGCCCTCCTTTTGGCGTTCTCGCGGAGTCTTCTCAGACTCTCCTCGTCCAGCTCCTTTGCGAACACCATCGCCCTGGCTAGGGCAAAGGCATCCCTCGGAGGGACGAGAAGTCCTGTGGCATCCTCAGGGTCGGAGTTGAGGTCTATTATGGTGTCCTTTAAGCCACCAACCGCACTAGCTACTGGAATCGCTCCAAGGCACATAGCTTCTAACTGAACTAAGCCAAAGGGCTCGAAGTAAGATGGGATTACCACAAAGTCCACCGAGCCGTAGAGCTCGCGAACGGTTTCCCTCGGTAAGACATCTGTGACCACCCTGACGTTCTCGGGAAAGCGGTTCTGCACGGCCTTTGCCCAGGCCTCCAATCCTGGGTCGCCCTTGCCGACTATGATGAAGCGTATGTCCTTGAAGGCAGGGTCTGAAGAGAGTATCTCTATAGCCCTGAGGAGTGTATCAACCCCCTTCTGGGCCCTGTCGAAGCGGCCGATGAACATAAAAGCTTTTCCGTCGCTCAGGCCAAAGCGCTCTAGGATTATCCTCCTCCGCTCCTCCCTCGGCTTGTCCGCGTTCTCAAGGAGCTCCTCGTTCCAGAAGGAGCAGTTGATGCCGTTGAAGACGTGCGTAACCTTACCGTCGAAGTTCCTGAAGAAGTCCCACTCCTCCCACAGGTAGCTTTTGCTAACGGTGGTAACCATGTCTGCGATGTAGCCTGCCGTGTGCTCCGGGTCAAGATCTGGGTAGGGGGCGAGCTCGCTCAGGTTTGCTTCGTGGAAGAGCCAGGCAGGAACTTTGGCCTTGTTGAGCCTGTGGACGGTGAAGACGCTCCTTATGCCAAAGTACTTCTTGATAAGACCGAGGGCAAAGACGGTGTGCCAATCATGGGCATGAATTACCTCTGGCCTAAAGCCCTCGATGATGTGGTTAAGTAGTCCCACCGAGGCCTTGCCGAAGAGGACTGTCTTCCTGAGGAGTGTTTCCCAGTCAGGATAAACCTCTGTGTCGAGAAGGTCTCCTGAGAGGGTGTAAACCCTAACGCCGTTCTGTTCCCGTTTTCTTGCCGTTACCTCAATGCCCCTTCCCTCAAATGAGAGCCTGAAAGAGAGGAAAGGCTCGCCGAGGTTTCTCCCGTGGTCTGGCGTAAAGACAGCCACCTCGTTTCCGAGCTTAACTAAGCCTTCGGCTATATTCGTTATCGCCTCCGCAAGGCCTCCAACCTTGACCGGGAGATACTCAAAACCCAACATTACAATTTTCATTCAGATACACCTCTCAATCGAGGAGTATGAACTTCTCGCCCTCAACGTCTTCGAAGTAGCTTCCTATGCCCCCCACCTTGAGCTCATTTCCGTCGTACCTGAAGGTAACGTTCGCCGTTAGAGGGGTGTACTCGTAGTCCACTATCTCCCCGTATATTTCGACGGGATCCTTGGTGTCAACGAGCTTTCCAACTATCTCGGCCTTCCGGGGCAGCCCTGCAAAGCGGAGAACCGTAATGAGCGTTCTGATGTTGACGAGAGAGAGCGGCTTGGAAAGGTTCTCGTAGTTTATCGGCTTGATGACTTCACTGTTGTCGAAGTAAATCGTGTAGAACCAGTGCATGTAGTTCTGGATTACCTTGGGGCTCTTGGCCCAGAAGGAATAGAACTTCTCACGGCGCTTGTCCTTCGGGAGAGCACCGAAGAAGAGGGCGTAGTCAACGTCGCCGATTATCCAGCTGGCCATGAGCCAGGGCACCCCCCCACTCCTCGCGAGGAGTACGTTGTCAGCCCTGAGCCAGCTTGGCACATCATCGAAATTGCTAATTATCACGAACACAACGTCCTTCCTTCCCTTTATTTCGTTCTTGAGCAGTTCAAGAAACTCAATAGGGGTGTTAATGAGGACTTCATGCTTCGCGGTTCGGATCACGTATTCTGCCCTCTCTACAGTGTTGTCAAAACCCTGGATAGTCCAGATCTCGGGAAGATCCTCACCGTGAACCTCGCGGTAGAGCTCAAGAAAGGCCTTCTTAAGGGTCTCTATGTCTTGAACTATGTTCTCCTTTATCTTCTCCAAGACGACCTCCGGGTTCACCGGTTTATAGAGCCTCGGCGTGCCATGCATAACGTCCACGAATCCTTTCCTGTGGAGGGAGCTGAGCACGTCATAGACCCTCGTGTGCGGAATCCCGCTTTCCTTTGTTATGTCGGTAGCCTTGCTCGGGCCGAGCTTTAGGAGTGTAATGTACGCTATGCTCTCGTACTTAGTGAGGCCAAGCCTTTGAAGTTTTTCAATTATCTCATCTTCCCTCATAGTTTAACCCCCAACAAACTTAAGTTCACTGGCGTCAGTTTATTCATCACCGGTGATACAGAGGTGGTCGACGTGTATAAAACTTTCGGATTCAAGTCTGACGAAAATTTGGAATTTTCAATCCCTCATCGAGGGGAGAAATACGCATACCTCCTCGGGAGCTTCAATGCATTCAACGAGGGCTCATTCAGGATGAAAGAAGAAGATGGAAGATGGAGCATTACAGTCGAGCTCCCAGAGGGAGTCTGGCACTACGCGTTCTCCCTTGAAGGCAAGTTCGCCTTAGACCCCGAGAACCCACACCACGAAACGTACAGAAGGCCCTCCTACAAGTTCGAGAGGAAAACAAGCGTTGCCATGAACTTTTTGAGTATTTTGAGGCAGTCCTACCCGAAAAAAGTGAGATTGAGTATCACTTCGAAATCCTGAGAAAAGACGGGGGAGTCGAGATACTTGGGCCGTTCAACGCTAAGCCCTACGAGCTGGAAGCCCCGGAGTGGGTTTTCAGCAGGGTGTTCTACCAGATAATGCTGGACAGGTTCGAGAAGGGCCTCTCAGGAGAGCCAGAGGGAAAAAGCGGTCCGCGGAGAGCAGTTTCACGGCGGCGATCTGGTAGGAATAATAAAAAGGCTGAGGCACCTCAAAGAGATCGGCGTGAACGCGCTCTACCTCACCCCGATATTCGAGTCCATGACGTACCACCGCTACGACATTACCGACTACTTCCATGTTGACAGAAAGCTCGGAGGAGACGAGGCGTTCTCAGAGCTGGTTCAAGAGCTCAAAAAGAGAGGCATCAAACTTATCCTTGACGGAGTTTTTCACCACACGAGCTTTTTCCATCCCTATTTCCAGGACGTTGTTCAAAACGGAGAAAATAGCCGTTATCGGAATTTTTATCGGATTACTGGCTTTCCGGTAGTCCCAAAAGAATTCCTAAATGTCCTAAACTCAGACCTCCCATGCCTGGAGAAATACAGGAAGCTCAAGGAGCTAAAATGGAACAGGGTGAGAAGGTAACCAATAACCCTCTGGCACGCGATGGGTCAGGCCGAGGCTTAGGCCTTCCTCGACCTGATCTCCGAGTTTGAGATCGAGCACTCGAACATTGACGTGCAGCTAGAGTACAAGGCCAACCTCGAAACCGCTCTCAAAGCCGCCATTCCCGCAGGAAAGGGGCCGGACCTCTTCATCTGGGCCCACGACTGGATTGGAAAGCTTGCTGAAGGCGGCATGCTCAAGCCGATAGATGATTACATCACCGATGACTTCACCAGCAACTTCATCCCGATCGCTCAGGATGCTATGCAGTACAAGGGTCACTATTACGGAGTCCCCTTCGCGGCCGAGACCGTGGCCTTGATTTACAACAAGGACATGGTTCCGAACCCGCCCCAGAGCTTCGACGAGATGAAGCAAATAATGGAGCAGTACTACGACCCGGACAATGGAAAGTACGGAATAGCCAGCCCTATTGACCCGTACTTCCTCTCCGGCTGGGCTCAAGCCTTTGGAGGCTACTACTTCGACGACAAGACTGAGACTCCAAGTGTAAACCTGAGCGAGACCGTTGAAGGCTTCAAGTTCTACTTCGAGAACGTCTGGCCTTATATGGCCCACACGACTGACTACAATTCACAAGTTGGCCTCTTCACAGATGGAAAGGCTCCGATGATGATCAACGGACCGTGGAGCATTTCAGGAGTTAAAGAAGCAGGCATAAACTTCGGCGTTGTTCCGCTTCCACCGATCACCAAGGATGGGAAAACCTACTATCCGAGGCCTTACGCGGGCATCAAGCTGATCTATGTCACCTCAAACGCTCCGGACGAGAAGATGGATGCCATCTGGACCTTCCTCAAGTGGTTCTCCACCAGTGAGGACGTTGCTATCACTCTCGCCCTCCAGAACGGTTACGTGCCAGTCCTTAAGAGCGTCGCCAACGATCCGGACATAACGAGCGATCCGGCAATAAGCGGTTACATGCAGGCCCTTCAGCACGCTTACCTCATGCCGAAGAGCACGAAGATGGCGGCCGTTTGGGATCCAGTCAACCAGGCTATCACTGACTACATTGGCGGTAAGAAGACTCTTGAACAAGCCCTCAACGATGCCCAGCAGAAGATTCTAGAAAAGATAGGTTCCAGCTGACCTCTTCTTTTTTAACATTTCTTGAGAGGTGGATGGAATGAGGAAGAGCACAGTTGCAGCACTAGCGCTGATCCTCCCTGGCCTAGTTGCCTTCCTATTCTTCAACATCTATCCGATAGTGTATTCAATCTACATCGCCTTCACGAACGCCCAGCTCGGAAACTTTCCAATCCAGACCCCAAATGCCCCTCCACTGAAATTTGTAGGGCTTGACAACTTCAGGTGGGCAATCAACGATCCAGGCTTCAGATCCGCCTTCCTGTGGACTTGGGTCTTCGTGGCCACAAGCGTTACCCTCAAAGTCCTGGCAGGTATATTCCTTTCAGTACTCTACAACAGCAAGTACGTTATCGGAAAGTCCCTCTACCGTGCCCTTCTGATAATTCCCTGGGCCCTTCCCCTGCTGTTCTCAATCACCGTTTGGCGTTTCATGTTTGACCCGATATTTGGACCCGTCAATATAATCCTCCGCGATTTGGGAGTCTCAAATCCGCCCGATTGGATAAACAATGCAACCTATGGTTTCGTAGCCCTCAACATCATCGAGGTATGGCTGGCGTATCCGTTCATGATGACGGTAATTACATCAGCACTCCAGTCAGTCCCAGACATACTCGTTGAAGCGGCGATAATAGACGGGGCCAACTACTGGCAGAGGCTCACAAAGGTTGTGATACCAATAGTCAGTAAGCCTATAGCCTTTTCAACAATACTCACGAGCGCCGCCAGCTTCCAGTACTTCATGGTTCCGTTCCTCTACAACGGCGCGCTCTTTGAAGACAGATTCCTGCTCCTCTATGGCTACCAGAGGGCCTTTGGCTCATCACTTCCCCACTACGGAAGAGCAGCGGCCGTCATGTTCATAGCCACGATAGTCCTCGCCATCTACATGTACATAAGCATGAGAATAACCAAACTGCAGGAGGGAGCAAGCTGATGTTCGATTTTCACTTTAGAAACCGGAGGGAAATAATAAAGGCAGTTTTAGCAACGGCTCTCGCGATACTTGTCATGGGGATAATCCTCTTCCCCGTTTACTACATGTTCACAGTTTCACTTAAGCCCCAAGGAACGCTCGCCTCGACGTCTCTCGACCTTATTCCAGACAACCCAACACTCCAGAACTACAAGGAGGTACTTTTCGGCCATAAAGACGCCACAATAAAAACCAAGACGTTTAACATAACATCATCAAAAGGGAAGATTATCGGAGAGGATTACACCATTGAGTATACAGACGGCGTAATATACGGTAAAGCTCGCATAAACACACCCTTTACCCTCAAGTACGTCTCACATGTTAAGGTCGAAGGAGCCAACAAAACCCTCGAGCAGAACCAAGAGAAATACATTAAGGGTAAGTTCGTTTCGATGGATGCCAAGAAGATAGCCGCCAGCCAGGGGATCCTTGGCAACGTCTACCTCAAGGCGAAGGAAGTGAGAATTACAGTAACAGGAAATCCCTCTCTCAAGTTGGAGGGCCTCACAAAGGTGGGCAACAACACTTACGTTGGCCAGAACGTTACCCTCAAGCTCCCAAGGAGGGCAAGGATCGACTCGGAAAAGGGACATTTTGAGGCTGAGGACTTCTACTACGTCTTCGTCAACAAAATTGGAGGCGACTTCTTTGGCTACCTCAAGAGAAGCCTGATCATAGCAACCCTAACGGTAGTGCTGACGCTCATCTTCACAATCCCGGCGGCATATGCGTTCTTAAGGCTCAAGTTCTTCGGCAGGGAGCACATCCTGTACTTCTACCTGATGTTCACTCAGAATGATAGCAGGCTTAGAAGAGCCAACAAAAGACCAGATTTACATCGGCGATAAGTTAGTAGCCGACCCTGAGAAGGGAGTCTTCGTCCCGCCAAAGGACAGGGACGTTGCAATGGTCTTCCAGAGTTACGCACTCTACCCCCACATGACGGTCTACGACAACATAGCCTTCCCCCTCAAATTGAGAAAAGTTCCAAAGCAGGAAATTGACAAGCGCGTCAGAGAAGTTGCCGAAATGCTCGGCCTCACCGAATTCCTGCATAGGAAGCCGAGAGAATTAAGCGGTGGACAGAGGCAGCGTGTCGCCCTAGGCAGGGCAATCGTGAGAAAACCTCAGGTCTTCCTCATGGACGAGCCGCTCAGCAATTTGGACGCCAAACTCCGTGTCAAGATGCTGGGCGATAGGATTGCCGTAATCAACCAAGGCGTTCTCCAGCAGGTCGGGACTCCAGAAGAAGTCTATGACAAGCCAGCAAATACCTTCGTTGCTGGTTTCATTGGCTCGCCGCCAATGAATTTCATTGACGCTACCGTTACGGAGGACGGCTTCGTGGACTTCGGTGAGTTCAAGCTCAAACTCCTGCCAGACCAGTTTGAGGTGCTTAAAGAGAAGAACCTGGTCGGAAAGGAGGTTATTTTCGGCATTAGGCCCGAAGACCTCTATGACGCCATGTTTGCTCAAGTGAAGATTCCGGGAGAGAACATGGTTAGGGCCATGGTGGAGATCATTGAGAACCTCGGAAGCGAGAAGATTGTACACCTGCGCGTGGGCAATGTTACATTCCTCGGCTCCTTCCGTGCCGAGTCTAAAGTTGTAGAAGGCCAGGAAGTTGACGTCGTCTTCGACATGCGGAAAGCCCACATCTTCGAGAAAGGAAGTGGAAAGGCCGTGTTCTGAAGCTTTTTAAACCTCCGTTTCTATTTTCCCCCATGCCAATTGAAGACCTTGCGGATTTTCTGGCTGAGAAGTTCCCAAAGGGGAAAATAGTCGAGCTCGGCATAGGCTTCCAGACAAAGGTGGCTCTCAGGCTGAAAAAGCTCGGATACGACGTTCTGGCAGTGGACTGGAACGAGAAAGCCGTGGAAAACGCGAGGAAGGTGGGAATTAAAGCCATACGGGACGACCTGTTCAGGCCGAAGCTGGAGCTATACAGCGACGCGGTCGCCCTGTACTCGGTGAGGCCGACGCCCGAAATAATGAAGCCTATCCTTGAGCTAAGCCGGAATGTAGGCGTCCCCCTCGTAATTCTGCCGCTGAGCGGCGACTCCGTTCCAAAGGGATTGAGGCTGGTGAACTACAGAGGGTTATCAATCTACATCACCAAAGATATTTAAGGGGCCTCCCAACTAAACACGGTGGTGTTATGAAGCTCTTTGGCACAGCTGGAATCCGCGGGACTCTGTGGGAGAAAGTCACGCCGGAACTCGCGATGGACGTTGGGAAGGCAATTGGAACGTACATTGACGGAGACACCGTCGCCGTTGCCAGGGACGGCAGGACGTCAAGCGTGATGCTCCAGAGCGCCCTCATTTCTGGACTCCTCTCGACCGGGAAGGAAGTCCTTGACTTTGGCCTGATTCCAACGCCAGCCTTAGCCTGGGGAACGAGGAAACACGCCGACGGAGGAGTTATGATAACCGCGAGCCACAACCCCCCGACGGATAACGGTGTAAAAGTCTTCAACGGCGACGGAACGGAATTCTACGTCGAGCAGGAGAGAGAGCTTGAGGAGCTCATCTTCTCCAAGAACTTCAGAAAGGCCCGGTGGGACGAGATTAAAACTGTCAAACCCCTTGATATCATCAAAGACTACATCGGGGCCGTTCTAGACTTCGTGAACCACGAGACGAACCTTAAGGTGCTCTACGACGGCGCCAACGGTGCTGGAAGCGTTGTGGCGCCGTACCTCCTCAGGGAGATGGGCGCCAAAGTGATAAGCGTGAACGCCCACATCGACGGCCATTTCCCTGGAAGGAAGCCAGAGCCGAGGTACGAGAACATCGCCTACCTTGGCGAGCTCGCGAGGACGCTCGGAGTTGATTTAGTTATCGCTCAGGACGGCGATGCGGACAGGATAGCGGTTTTCGACGAGAAGGGCCAGTACGTGAACGAGGACACTCTGATAGCGCTCTTCGCCAAGCTCTACGTGGAGGAGAACGGCGGAGGGACGGTCGTCGTTTCGATAGACACCGGCTCGAGGATAGATCACGTCGTTGAAGAAGCAGGCGGAAAGGTCGTGAGGATCCCCCTCGGCCAGCCCCACGACGGGATAAAGAAGTACGGGGCAATCTTTGCTGCCGAGCCCTGGAAGCTCGTCCATCCGAAGTTCGGCCCGTGGATAGACAGCTTCGTGACGATGGGGCTCCTCATAAAGCTCCTAGACGAGCGCGGAAAGCCTCTCTCCCAGATAATCAAGGAGGAGATACCAACCTACTACCTAACCAAGGAGAACGTGGAATGTCCGGACAGGCTCAAGAAGGTCGCCCTTGAGAGGGCATACCGTATCCTTGAAGAGAAACTCGGGGATGAGGTTAAGGAAGTCCTCACGATTTCGGGCTACCGCTTCCAGTTGAAAGACGGCTCGTGGGTTCTGGTCAGGCCGAGCGGAACCGAGCCAAAAATCAGGGTCGTCGTCGAGGCACCGAGCGAGAAGAGGCGCGACGAGCTCTTTGAACTTGCCTACGGCGTCGTCGCAAAAGAAGTGGAAAAACTCAAACAAAGCGCGCAGGCCTGAGGGTCCTGACAGCTATTTCATTTTTGTCTATCATCACCTTGAAGCCCTCCTTGGCAACGTATGTCTTGACGCCCGTCACGGTCTCTATGTACTTTGCTTCCTTGTAAGGGTTCGCGAAGTGCATCTTCATGCCGATGTGGCTCATTACCAGCACTTCAGGTTTCTTCTCCATGTTCTTCAGTATTTCAACCGCGTCATCGGTGCTTAGGTGGTATGGAATACCCATGTCCCTAGGCCTAGTTATTGCCGCTATGAGAACCCTCGCCCCGTCATGCCACTTCACCAAGCCGTCGAAGTAAGCTGTGTCCGGGATATATGATACGTCCCCGCAAGCGGTCCTCATTCGAAAGCCTATCGTCGTTGGGTCGGAGTGCTGGGCAGGGGTTATCAGGAACTCCTCTTCGCCTATAGTTATCTTGTTGCCCGGTTCTGGAGTGTGAACGCTTTCAAGGACGTCTATGTGGTACTTGCTTATCGCTGGAGTGTGGTTCTCGTCACCGTAGACAACGCTCTTGGAAGCTATCAGGATGCCCCTCTTCTTCAGCGCCCCACCGGTCATTGCCTCAACCATTACCTCAAGGTCGTTGCAGTGATCCACGTGCCTGTGGGAGACAAAAATGGCGTCGAGCCTTCGCGGGTCGAGCTTGTAGCGCCAGCTCCTTACGAGTGCCCCTGGCCCAGGATCAACGTAGATGTTCCTGCTGGCCTTTATATGAAATCCCCCCGTGGAGCGAAACTGGGTTATGGTAATGAACCTACCCCCACCGCTCCCGAGGAATGTTATTTCTATCACTTCCTCACCTCCGTATCCTTTGCGGACGGTGGAATATACACCTGGAGTATATAAGGTGTTTGGGTAGCCGAAAGCAGTTTAAGCCCCAGGGAGAGGGGAAGTTGGTGGTTCAGATGAGTGAAGTCGAGAGGGTCTCGCAGGAGATTGAAAAGCTCCGCGACGAGATGGTAAAAACGCTCGTCGAGCTGATTAAGATTCCGGCCATAAGCCCGGACTACGGCTACGAGGGCGAGTACGACAAGGCCCAGAAGCTGCTTGAGATAATCAAGGACTGGCCATTCGACAAGGTTGAAGTCTACAACGCGCCCGACCCAAGGGCCAAGAACGGAGTCAGACCGAGCATTCTTGCCTACTACTACGGCCGGGACGGTGAGAAGAGCCCGCGCCTATGGATTCTAACGCACCTCGACGTGGTTCCACCCGGAGACCTGAGCCAGTGGACTGTTACCGAGCCCTTCAAGCCGATCGTCAAGGACGGGAAAGTTTACGGGCGCGGAAGCGAGGACAACGGGCAGAGCCTGGTGGCGAGCCTCTACGCGGTAAGGGCCATGATGAACCTCGGAATAAGACCCAAAAGGACAGTCATTTTGGCCTTCGTCAGCGACGAAGAAACTGGAAGCAAGTACGGCGTCGAGTGGCTCATGAAGAACCACCCGGAGCTCTTCAGGAAGGACGACCTCATCCTCGTCCCTGACGGCGGAAACGAGGACGGAACCTTCATAGAGGTCGCCGAGAAGAGCATCCTCTGGCTCAAGATTAAAGTTAAGGGCAAGCAGGTTCACGCGAGCATGCCCGACAAGGGGCTAAACGCGCACCGCGTTGCCCTCGACTTAGCTTATAACCTCGACAGACTCCTCCACGAGAAGTACGGCGATAGGAACGAGCTCTTCGACCCGCCTGAGAGCACCTTCGAGCCCACGATGGTTAAAAACCCCGCCGACAGTCCGAACATAGCTCCAGGCGAACACGAGATCGTCTTCGACTGCAGGGTTCTGCCAAGGTACAGCCTCGACGAGGTCCTCGCCGACGCCGAGAAGCTGGCCGAAGAGGTCAAGGCGAGGCACAGGAGGGAAGTTGACGGAGAAGTCCTGCCGGAGATAGAGTTCGAAGTGCTCCAGCGCGTTGACGCCCCTGCTCCGACCGACCCGAACAGTGAGATAGTGAAGCTCCTCCAGGAGGCCCTCAGGAAGCTCCGCGGAAAAGAGGCCAAGGTCGGCGGAATAGGCGGCGGAACCTTTGCGGCCTACTTCAGGAAGCTCGGAATTCCAGCCGTTGTCTGGGCTACGCTTGACGAGATGGCCCACCAGCCCAACGAGTACGCCAAGATAGACAACATGGTTGAAGATGCGAAGGTTATGGCCGCTTTGGCGCTTCTCTGACCATTTTATTTCAAACATTGTTGAAACTATCGGCAGGTATTTAAGTTTTCTCCGCTTAAAGCAGTAGGGGAAAGACCATGAAGCGACTTCTGGCACTTGCACTTGTGTTTGTGGTAGTTGCGTCTGGGTGTATATCCACCGAAGGCAGTGGGACTTCCACAATCTCCCAAAACTCTGCACACAAAACTACATCATCACCGAGCTCGTCCTCAACTCAGGAGACGGCCCCCACTGCCGGAAATCCTGAGTGGAAAAATCCGGTCGTAGGCTGTATGAACTCTTTTGCCATTGAGCTGTACAAAAAACTGGGAAAAAACAACAGCAACGTCTTCTTCTCGCCATATAGCATTGAAACGGCCCTAGCAATGGCGTATGAAGGTGCAAGAGGCACCACGAGAGAAGAGATGGGAAATGTCCTCCACTTTCCTGAGGACAATGAGACCCGCTGGAAGGGCTTTAGGGAGCTTATAGCCTCACTGAACGCTCAGGATAAACCCTATATTCTCACCACCGCTAACGCCCTCTGGGTTCAGAGGGGTTGTCCCATAAAGGAGAACTACCTAGACATTGTTCGGAAATATTACCTGGGTGAGGTCAGGGAGCTCGATTTCAGGGGAAATCCAAAGGGTGCTGAGGAAACCATTAACAGATGGGTAGATGAGAAGACAAAGGGCAGGATAAAGAACATCGTGAGAGATCTGGACCCTGAGACAAGGCTGATAATAACCAACGCGGTTTATTTCAAAGCGAACTGGTCTAAACGGTTCGATCCCGCAGACACGACCAACGAGAGCTTCACCCTTGTCTCTGGCGAAAAAATAACGGTGCCCATGATGCACCAAACAAACAGGTTCAACTACACCGAGAACGAAGAGCTTCAAGCCCTTGAGATGCCATACGAGGGCGATAGATTTAGCATGGTGATAATACTGCCCAGAAAAAACTCGCTCTCCAGCATAGAAAACAACCTAACCCCCGACTTCATACAAGAACTCACTGAGAGCATGAGGCCAGAGGAAGTTAAAGTCATCATTCCGAAGTTCAGGTTCGAGGCGAGCTATTCCCTTAGGGAAATTCTTATGAGAATGGGCATGAGAAAGGCCTTTGGCGGTAAGGCGGACTTCTCAGGCATCTCCGAAGAGCCTCTCTTCATAAGCGACGTGATACACAAGAGCTTCATAAGCGTCGCCGAGAACGGCACGGAAGCGGCTGCCGTTACCACAGCAATAATGGTCTTAGCAGCCCCTTCCGGAGAGCAGAAATACAAAGTCTTCAGGGCAGATCACCCGTTCATATTCCTCATATACGACAGGGAGACGGGAGCTGTGCTCTTCATCGGCAGGCTTATGGATCCGAGGGGCTGAATTTTTAAGCCTTTCCCCCAACTCTTTTTATGCCCCTCTGGAAGGACGGAAAGCTAGGACTGCCGGTCAAAGAGGCGGTAAAGCTCTTTCCTGAGCTCAAAAAATACCTCGACGAACGCGGAAGGCTAGACCTTTCGAACAGAAACGCCAGAATACTCTACAACAAAGCGGTAGCAAAGGCCCTCTTCGGGCTTGAAATTGAGTATCATCCACACGGTCTTGTAACGCCTCCAATCTCACGTTACCTCTTCCTGAAGACGTTCCTGCGCGGGGGAGAAAAGGTTCTGGAAATCGGTACGGGGCACACCGCAATGATGGCCCTCATGGCGGAGAAACTCTTCAAGTGCGACGTTACGGCGACGGAGCTGGATGAGGAGTTCTTTGAATATGCGAGGAGAAACATCGAGAGGAACCTCGCTAAGGTCAGGCTAATCAAGAGCGACGGCGGGATAATTAGAGGGGTCATCTCAGAGGGGAAACGTTTTGATGTAATTTTCTCAGCCCCACCCTACTACGAGAAACCGACGAGGGGCGTTTTGACGGAGCGGGAAGGTGTTGGAGGAGGCAAATACGGCGAGGCCTTTTCAGTGAAGCTCCTCGAAGAGGCGAGAGATTATTTAAAACCCTGTGGAAGGGTAGCCCTCTTCCTTCCTGACAAGAAGCCCTTGATAGATGCGATATCAGAAAAAGGAAAGGAGCTTGACTACTCGGTGAAGGACGTTCGCTTCAAGGTTGGAACCCGGTGGAGACACAGCCTGATTTTAACGCTTTAGGGACTCCGACCGTGGGCGTCTCAGCATTGGCTCTCAGTGGAGGTGCTTTCTCGTCATTGTCCCAACTTCAGTGCATGTTTTCAACATAGAGGAACAGACACTTAAGGTATTCGGTGTCCTTCGAGGCCATGAGTATCGGGTGGTCCGGTGCCTGGGTCCTGTAAGGTTCAAGCATCTTGAGGAACTTGCCGGCCTTGGCCCCGGCGGCGATTACCATGTCCTTGAAGGCCTGCATATCGACGTGCTGGGAGCAGGAGCATGTTACGAGGATTCCACCGTCCTTTACCAGCTGTAAGCCGGCGTAGTTGATGTTGAAGTAAGCACGGAGGCCCCTCTTGAGGTCTTTCTCGTGCTGGACGAATGCAGGTGGGTCGAGAATTACTATGTCGAATTTCTCACCCTTCTTTATCATCTCCTCCATCACAGGGAAGGCCGAACCCGTTATGTACTTCATCTTGTCCTCAACGCCATTGAGCTTGGCGTTCTCCTTAACCATGTTGATAGCCCAGGGAGACTTGTCCACAGCAACGACCTCATCGGCTCCAGCAACCGCCGCGTGTATTGCAAAGCCGCCGGTGTAAGTGAAGACGTCGAGAACCCTCATTCCTGGCTTGACGTACTTCTCAAGCGCGATGCGGTTCTCCCTCTGGTCAAGGAAGAAGCCCGTCTTCTGGCCGCGCATGTCCACGATGAACTTTGCTTTGCCTTCCTCTATTATCGTACGGTACTTCTCCTTGCCGAGCAAAACCCTCTCTATCTCTGGCAAACCTTCCCTTCTCCTTGAGCGCCCGGTGTTCTTCTCGAAGACGGTCTCAATCTCGGGTTCGACCTCCATTATGGCCTCGGCCAAATCAAGCTTAAAGCGCTCCATGCCGATGCTCGAAATCTGGATTGAGGCTATCTCGTTGAACCTGTCAACGATGAGGCCGGGAAGATAATCCGCTTCTCCATAAACCATCCTGTATGCCTTATCGTAGCCGAGAACCTTCTTCCTGTACTCGTTCGCCTTTTTAATCCTCTCCCTGAAGAGCTCCTTCGTTATTGGAGTGTCCTTGTCCTTGATGAGCAGGCGAACCATAATGTTCGAATTCGGGTTTACAAATCCCCTCCCTAGGAACTTGCCACCGCGCGTGTAGACTTCAACAATATCCCCAGGCTCGAACTCCCCTTCTGTTCTCACCACTCCCTTCTTGAAGACTATCATCGCACCCTTTCCGATGGCTCTCGCAGCCTGGGCATCAACTATAACCCTCGCCATCCCTCACCACCGAGGCCAGTACGCGGCCACCTTTAAAAGGTTGCCCGAATTGGTCTTTAGCCAAGATAAAAATGCTAATCCAATTTCTTCACTCTCTTCCAGCGATAGGTATTTAACTTCGGAGGGCGTATATACTCAAGGGGGTGGTTCTATGCACTTTGAGGTCGTCAGAGAGTTTCTTGAAGACATCGGGGCGGACTGGATAGAGCTCGACGGCGAAATCCACCTCGATCCGGAGGTATTCTATGAGGTCTGGAAGTACGTGGGCCAGCCTGAGCTGAGAACTTACGTCGTTGAGGATGAAGTAGTTGAGCCGGGCTCCTATGATCCCCCTGAGATGAAGTACACCGACGTCAAGAAAATAAAAAAGAAGAAGGTTTACTTTGAGACCCTCGACGGAAAGAAGATAGTTACCGATTACGCTGAGTTCCAGAAGATAGCCAGGGAGAAGGGCTCCTGATATCTTTTCTCACCTTATTAAGAGTGGTATCATTAGAACTCCCATGCAGTTTGTTCTCCGTACCCTCAATTCTTGGGCGAGGTATCCTATGAGGGATGCCGTAAGCAAGACCCAGAGGCCGTAGAGCCCATCAAAGTACAGCGAAAGGGAAAAGAGGAAGGCAATCACCGCCACGTTCATAGCGCGGTAGTTCAGTGTAGTCAAAATTTTTAGATAAGGCTTTGTTATCGCCTCCCCTACAAAGACCGCCAGTGAAGCTACCAAAAGTGCGGAGAGGATAACAACCCCCTGGGAAGGAACCGTTGTTCCTATGTTATTTAACGCAACCGCAATGCCGTTTCTCGTCCTTCCAGTCAGGCAGAAGTTAACGATGCCAAAGAGGAAATTGGAGGTGTTTATCGAGTAAACTGCGGCTAGAAAGCCTCTCTCGTCCCGAGAAAAAAGCGTAGCGATCGTGGCCCCCATTGAAGCTGTGAAGGCAGGAAGAAGAGACGATACCATGCCAAGAACCGTTCCCACCATTGAGAACGGCACCAAGAGGTTCCAGTTAACGTTCCACTCCGTTTCTTGTTCGGGCAGTGTTGGGTTACTCCTAAGCGACGCAAGGAGAACAGGGATACCGAAGAGGCCCGTAAAAACGTGGTAAAAGGGCTCCTTCAAAGATGCATGGAAAAGAACGACCCATCCGAGCGCCCCCGAAAGGAGAATCACCAGGATCGCCTTTAATCTGTTGCCTTTCTCCGTTAGAATGAGAAAGAAGAGAAGGAACATAACCCCGATCTTTCCCAGAGTGGGAGAATACATTGGGGCCAAAAGGTGATAGAGCGGAAGAAGGGGGATTGCAAAAACAACTGAAAGAAAGCTCGAAATTAGTGCTATTCTTATGACCTCAACGCCTTTCCCAGCTAGCACGAGGCGGTGGGCGGGCAGGATAGAGAGCGCGGTTCCTTCATCGGGAACGCCGAGGAAAGTTGAAGGAAAAACGTCTAGGAAAGTGTGAGTTAAGCCCATTGCGAAGAGCAGGGCAAAGGAACCGCCCATCTTGGCCAGTGTGTTCACGTGTATACCGGGGGTAAGCCCCGTAAAGGTGCCGAGGATAATCCCGATCAACATTTCCCGGAGCAAATGTCATCCCCCGAGCTCACCTGAAAGGCGGGCATACCCCTATAAGTTGTGAAGACCCCGTATGCCGTCACTACGGTTCCCGCTTTCACTTCAACCCCGAGGGACTTGGGAAGCTTCAGGAGAACCCAGCAGTTTCCACTCGTGACGTTGGCCAAGCCAAAGCCATTACCGTACCTCTTCACCCACTCAACGCGCCCGCTTATCTTCGAAAAATCCCCCTCGTGAAAGTTACATATCCCGTTTGGAAGTGCTTCTCGCGGTAAGGCCACATTGCACTCCAGACAGACGAGACTGGAGCCTGTGTTGAGGGCCCTGACATCCAGAACGTCTCCCGTCCTGGCCCAAACTCCCCTAAGCTTAAGCTTTGTGCAGTTCACCACGAGGCCGCTTTTCATCACCCTTAGAACGAGGCACCGTCCTTCCCCTATTGCCCCAGTTGACGTCTGGTTTATTGGAACCGCTCGTGGATAGCCGAGCTTCCTCACGTCCCCGATATCGTCCACGTAAACGTTTACCCTTGACGTCACCCTCACCCTGCCAAGGATCTCCACCCTAAGACCACGCTCTAGTCTCTGGCCGTGGGGAAGGTACACGTACAGTTTCTCGCTCCCGTTCCACAGCACAACCCTATTGTTAGCCCCAAACGTCCCGAGGACGGTTCCAGTTATCAAGGCTGGCATCCCGTTTCTTAACGTTCGAGAGGGGCTTTCTGCCCGCAGTACATCTACGGGATAGAACTTTGAGCCGTATTTGACACCAAGAACCTTCACAAGAGATCCTTTTTGAACTCCGAGCGGTTTCCCGAGTTCCACCCAGTCGGGCGTTAGAACGTAGTATTTTCCTTCTCTGAACCAGTAAGCTCCGTCCACCTCTTCAAGCCAAGCTGGGCGCAGAGGGGAGGGACTAATGGAGTACCTACCGCTGATTCTCAGGCCGTTTTCTGTCCTCTTTATCTGACCAGTAACGGTATATACCACACCGACCTCAAGTGGTTTCGGGACGAGGAGCGTGTGAGTTGAGTTGAAAAGTATTGAGTAGCTTTTCTCGGCCCTTACACAGACCCCAATAAAGCTTTTGGAAGGGTTTTCAGAGCCTCCGCTGATCATCAGGCCGGCAGTTGAGAGCAGGGCCACCAGTGCGAGTGCCATGTAAAGTTTTCTATCTTCGACCATCAAGAAAAAGACAATAATAAAAGCTTAAAAGCTTTACTATTTATGACAGTATGTTAGCTACCCCTTTAAGACGAGCCCCGTGGGTGTTATTTCGTAGGGGAACCAGGAAAGTGAGTGGGGAGTTCTCCTCATTCCATACACCCTGATGTATCTCCGCAGAGTCCTGCCCTCTTCAAACATCCTCATCTCGATGACCCCGTCCACGATAGCTTTTACCATAGCCTCAACTTGGGGCCTCTCGATGCCGATGTTCATCTCGATCATCCAGACCTGCTTGTACCTGTGAGCAATGTCTTTCAGCTCCTCAAGGAACTTGTATATGTTGACGAGCTCGCTCTCAAAGAAGAGTGGGGTTAGAGATGTTATGATGCCGACTAACTGTCCGGTGTAGCCGCTGGCAATGAGGCCAGTCGTGGTCTCCTTTACAAACTTCGAAATCTGAAGGGGATTCGATGGGTCTATGATGACGTCCTCCGTGAACGAGAACTTTGGGGCACTTTTTATTCTGTGGGAGTACGCATCAATAAGGTAGAGGTATTCATCGAGGATCGGACTGAAGTCCCACCCAAAAAGCTTCGCGTTTTCAAGGAACTCTTTTTTGGGCATGTCCACAAGGATTGCAAGCCCTGGAGTGCCTTTGAGGACGGTTTGGGTATAAAGAAACTGGGTCTGGAAAGTCGTTTTTCCTGCCTTGGGGTCACCCATGACCAGTACGACACTACCTGCGGGGATGCCTCCCTGAATAAGATTATCAATAACCCCTGTCTCGATACGTTCAATGTCCACAGCAATCACCGTGTTCAGTATATTTCTCCGCTTGGATAGACGACGATGCCATCCTCTGTTATCTCGAAGGGATACTTCTTCATTGCATGTCTAGTTTCTCTCATCTTTCTGATTAGGAGGTACCTCTTTAGCTCCACGTCCTTTTCTATGAAGTCAAGGAGGATTACACCCCTAGCGATGTATTCCTCTATTCCATACCTGCTTAGTTTGCCCTTCTTGGGATCCTCGGCCTCTGTGGTCAGAATAGATGTTACACCCATCTCGAGGAGGATAGTGTTAAGCTTGAGCAAGGCCTCACGGATGTTACGCTCTTCTCTTAACCTAATGGCAATTGAGGGTATTGAGTCCACGACGAGACGTTTTGCATTTATGGTCTTAACGACCCTATAGATATACCTGAGGAAGCCCTCTATGTTGAGGCCCTCTTCGAGGGCAAAACGTTCTTCCGACGGCAGCCCCACGGCGGAGCTAACACCGTCTATTATCGCTATCTTACCTTCTTCCTCAAACTTTCTAACATCCCATCCAAAGTTCATCATTTCCCTTCTCAAGTCTTGTGCCCTTTCTTCCAGCGTGACTATGACTCCAGGCTCGTTGTAGAGTTCTGCCCCCTTGTAAACAAACTGGACTGCAAAAGTAGTCTTTCCTGATCCAGTTGGGCCCGTTACTAGAACAGTGGTGCCCTTGGGAAATCCTCCTTCGATTAGGTCATCGAGACCAGGGATTCCAGTCTTCACCCTTTCCACTATATCCCTGCTCATATCAATCACCCTCAATTCTGTAACCAGTAACTGTCACACTTGTAAAGCCCTTAAACTTATCTAATTTCACTACTACTTGTTTTGAAATTGAGGCAAAATATTATAAAAAGCTTTCTGAGGTTTAATAAAAAATGTTCAAATCTCAAGGTACCCCTCCCGCTCCACGGAAATGGGCTCCCAAACTATTTCCAAAAAGTCTCCATACAAGTACAGTTCTCAGCCCCTTCCCAATGGGATATTATCCTATAACAAAGGGAAAGCCTTGAAAAATAACCAAAGCAAAACTTTCTCAAGACATACTTAAACCCTAAAATGGGAACCAACATAGATGTGGGTTTCCCGTTCCTTTACAAAATCCACCAGCCGTTTGTAGGTCGGGTGGACGCTCAGCGTTGAGGAGTCGCCTATCAAAACCAGCTTTCTCCTCGCTCTCGTCAGTGAAACATTTAACCTCCTCAGGTCTTTCAAGAAGCCAATCTCACCTTTCTTGTTGGAGCGAACGAACGAGAGAACTATTACTTCCTTCTCCCTGCCCTGGTAACCGTCGACGGTCTTGACCTCTATTTCTTCCGGCAGGAGCGAACTGATAAGGTCTCTCTGGTCATCGTAGGGCGTTATGACCCCAATCCATTCGGGCTTAACTCCCAGCTCTAGGAGCCTCTCAACGACCTCCTTCACCAGCCTGGCCTCAAGGGGGTTTTCACGGCTCTCACTTCCGTAGCGCTGCCTTTCAAAGCGGTCTTCCCTCCCTGCCGTATCCATAAAGACGAGCACGTTCTCAGGCCTGAGGACTTCAGCCCATGCATCGCCCTCTTCAGGGGCCCTAATTCCCAGATCGGCCAGAGTTATGTCCCGGACGCTTTCGTCTGCCCGTATCTTGCCTCCGTAGAACTCCCTGCTGGGGAACTCCATTAACCGTTCGTTCATCCTGTACTGGACGGTAAGCATCTCGCTCTTCTGGGGATAGCGCTCAATCAGTCCCTCAAAGAGGGTGTTGCTAAGTTCCTTCGCCTTTTCGCTGAGTATCGTTGGCGGTAGCTGTTTGTGGTCTCCCGCTAGAACAAAGCGCTTCGCACGGTTAATTGGTATGAGCACGCTCGGAATGGTCGCCTGGGTCGCCTCGTCTATCACCGCAACGTCATAGGAGCCGTAGGCAACCACATCTAACCCCGCGGAAGCGTTCGTGGTCAGAACAACGTCGGCCTCCTGGATTATCTCCCTCGCTATTCTCTCCTCAAGCTTCCGTGCATCGTCAAAAGTCTTCTGTACCTGCTCGTTTATCTTGAGCCATTGAGCCATCTCGCGAATTAGCCTTGCCGGGACTCCCCTTGCTCCGATCCCTTTCTCAGCCAAGCGGAGTATCTGCTTGTCCGTCAGGCCGCGCCTGTACTTTGGCGCTGGTTTTGTAAAAGTGTCCCTCTTCTCTCTGAGGTTCTCCCCGATTACGCGAAGCTCCCTCAGCTCGCCGTAGAGCTCGTGCTGGGTCATGAGATACGCCAGGGTTGTCTCATGAAGACCCTTTGAGACCCTGCTCGGGTGCCCAACGCGGACGACCTTAATGCCTGACTCCGCGAGCCTCTCCACGAGGTTGTCAACTGCAACGTTGCTTTCAGCGGTCGCCAGAACCCTGTGTCCCCTCGCAACTTCCTGCCTTATTAACTCGACGAGAGTTCTCGTCTTCCCGGTCCCAAAGGGCCCGTGGATGAGGGCAAAATCCGGGCTTCCAAGGGCTTTGGCCACCGCCTTCCTCTGGCTCGCGTTCAGGTTTTTATCGAAGGGCTTGAACTCAACAGGCTCACTCTCTTCAGGCTCCCTCAGACCGAGGTAAAACTCCAAGGCCTTTTTTCCACTCTCGCGAAGGTTGTTCAGGTTCTCAAGCCAGCGCTTGAAGGTTATGTCGTTGGCGTAGAGGTCGAGCCTCACACCCTTAAGCGCCCAGTCAGGGACGGTTTCAAGGGCGACCGTTATGAACCGCTTCCCCTTCTCGACGACCGTGCCGACCAGGTCACTCTTCAGCGGGTTTCGCTTGCTTATCACCACTAGATCGCCGACGCTTATCTCGGTCTTGATTTCCCTCTCGCGGCCGTATTTCACAAGAAAGTAGCCAAGCTCCTCGCCGACGATTTTACCGTTCAGGCCAAGGATTGCCCTCCCAACTTTCTCCCTCTCACGGCCGCTGAGCCTTTTCATCTCGGCTCTCATGACCTCTATCTCTGCCTTTCTCTCGTACTCCACGAGAACCTTGAGGTGATTTATGAACCTCTCAAGTTTTTCCTCCATTTTCCCTCCCGGAGAGCAAAAAGAAGAGCTTTTTAAAAGGTTGAGGGTTGGTCAGCCCATGCGAGTTTCCTCACCGCTCGGACGAAACTTCCCTCATCATCCCAAAGAAGAGTGGGGGAGAGGGGTTAAAAAGCTAAGTCCCTTCAGTTTCTAGAACGGACACTATGTCCCTGTGGAAGGACTTGATCGCCCGCAGGTGCTTTTCTTCCACGCGGCCGCACCATGCTACGCGCTCGTAGAAGCCCTGGAGCTCGTCTAGGAGCCACTCAAGCTGCCTCCTGGAGGCTTCGCTCAAGCCATTGCTCAAAAGCTTGCCCCTCAGAAACGGCATGACTTCAGACGGCCGGCCGAGGGCGGCCCAGAACAGACCTTCCTTTAGAACCTCAAACAGCAGTTCCTCAAAGCCAAGGCTAACGAAGGGTTTGGCCCTCCCCCCGTTCCTTTTCTGAAACCCTCCTGCGAATTTCGTAAGCCCCTCTCATGGTTATCACCACAATAAGGCACCCATGCACATATAAGTGCTTTTCGGCACGTTTTTTGAACAATTGATGAGGCATCCCTCGTGAAAACCCAGGAAATTGAATTTTCTCCTCAAAAAGAGCATCTACTCGACAGTATGACAAAGACAGGATTTTTAAGATGTAACCTAAGCACCTCCTGGTGGTGGGATGAAAGTTGGAATCATCGGCAACGGGATTGCAGGCTTGACCGCGGCCATAGCTCTCGCGAAGAAGGGCTTTGATGTCACGCTCATCGGCCCTGGGATCAAAAAGAGCAACTCATACCTTGCCCAGGCGGGGATAGCATTTCCCATCCTCGAAGGCGATTCCCTCAAAGCCCACGTCCTCGATACAATCAAGGCCGGGAAGTACCTCAACGATGAGGAAGCCGTGTGGAACGTAATCTCGAAGGCGAGCGAGGCCTACGATTTCCTGACCTCTCTCGGCCTGAAGTTCGAGGCGAGTGAAACCGAAGGCGGCCATTCATTCCACAGGGTCTTTACAATCAAGAACGAGACCGGAAAGCACATAACTAAACTTCTTTACTTCCGGGCTAAAGAGCTCGGCGTCCACTTCCTTAAGGGAAAGGCGGAAGAGCTTGCGGTAAAGAGGGGAAAAGCCTACGGGGTCTTCGTTGATGGGGAGTTCCTTCATTTCGACGCAACCCTCATAGCCTCGGGCGGCTTCTCTGCCCTGTTCAAGTTCACCGCCGGCTCCCCTGAGAACACGGGCCTTCTAATCGGCGACGCGATAATGAAAGGCGCCCCAGCCCGCGACCTTGAGTTTATCCAGTTCCACCCGACCGGCTACATCGGAAAGAAAGGCGTTTTCTTAATCAGCGAGGCCGTCAGGGGAGCCGGGGCAAAGCTAGTAACTGAAGACGGCGAGCGCTTCGTGAACGAGTTAGCAACGAGAGACATCGTCGCGAGGGCAATATACCGCCAGATGCAAGCCGGAAAGCGAGTCTTCCTCGATGCAACAGGCATAGAAGACTTCAAGAAGCGCTTCCCCCAGATATACGCCTTCCTGCGGAAGGATGGGATAGACCCATCGAAGGACCTAATTCCCGTCTCACCGATAGCTCACTACACGATGGGCGGGATAGCGGTTGACCTCTGGTACAGGACTGCAATCAAAAACCTCTACGCAATAGGCGAAGCTTCCTGCAACGGCTTCCACGGGGCGAACAGACTTGCCAGCAACTCCCTCCTTGAGTGCATCGTTTCTGGCCTTGAGGTCACGAGGACGATAGCCCGGGAAAGGCCGAGATGCAGGGAAGTTAAGGAACCCGTCTACCACGGCTACGAGCCCGGAGACGTTGACTCGCTGAGGGAGCTCCTGTGGGAGCATGCAGGAATAGTTAGGAGTGCGAAGACCCTCAGGGAGGGCCTCAGGAAGCTTGAGGAGATAGAGGCCGACCCGAGGCTGAAACTGCTCGCGAGGGGCGTTCTTGAGTGCGCGCTGGCGAGGGAAGAGAGCAGAGGTTCCCACTACCGCGAGGATTTTCCGGCGATGAGGAAGGAGTTTGAGAGGCCGAGCTTCTTCGATGGAAGGTGCAGGCTGTGACCAAAGGTGTCCAAAAACCCTTTTAATTCCCCCTCCCACCTTCCGCCGAGGGATGAGAAATGGACAAGGAGAATCTGATTGCCGAGATTGAACGCCTGAAGGAGGAGCGCAACGCGATACTCATGGCCCACAACTACCAGCTCCCCGAGGTGCAGGACATAGCCGACTTCCTCGGGGACAGCCTTGAGCTCGCGAGGAAAGCTATAAACGTTGATGCTGAGATAATAGTCTTCGCGGGAGTTGACTTCATGGCCGAGACCGCTAAAATCCTCAATCCCGAGAAGACCGTTCTCCTGCCGGCGAGGAGGGCCACCTGCGCGATGGCCAACATGCTGAAGGTTGAGCACATTCTTGAGGCCAAGAGGCAGTATCCTAACGCGCCGGTTGTCCTCTACGTGAACAGTTCCGCCGAGGCGAAGGCCCACGCCGACGTTACCGTTACTTCGGCCAACGCGGCCAGAATAGTTGAAAAGCTCGATTCCGATGTGATAATCTTCGGCCCAGACAAGAACCTTGCGAGCTACGTCGCGAGAATGACCGGCAAGAAGGTAATCCCCGTTCCCTCCGACGGGCACTGCTACGTCCACAGAAAGTTCACCGTTGAAGACGTCGAGCGCGCGAGAAAACTCTACCCCAACGCCAAACTGATGGTGCACCCCGAGTGCGAGCCGGAAGTTCAGGAGCAAGCAGACATCATCGCTTCCACCGGCGGCATGCTAAGGCGCGCGCCTGAGTGGGACGAGTGGGTCGTCTTCACCGAGAGGGAGATGGTTTACCGCCTCAGCAAACTCTACCCGAACATCAGGTTTCACCCGGCCAGGGAGGACGCCGTCTGCATTGGCATGAAGGCGATAACCCTCAGCAACGTCTACGAGTCTCTCAGGGACATGAAGCACAAAGTTGAGGTGCCCGCTGAGATAGCCGAGAAAGCTAGAAAGGCAATAGAGAGGATGCTGGAGCTGAGCTGAGCCGGAGGGCGGCTTATGGTTCCTCTTTCCTACCTGCTAAGGTTTCTGGAAGAGGATGCCCCCTTTGGTGATGTTACAAGCGAGGCGGTGATTCCCGAAGGGACACGGGCCAGGGCAGTGATAATAGCGAAGCAGGACGGAATTATAGCGGGCGTTGAGGAGGCCAAAGCTCTGTTCGAGCACTTCGGGGTTAAGGTTTCGGTCAAGAAACACGATGGAGAGGAAGTGAAGAAAGGGGACGTAATCCTTGAGCTCGAGGGGGATGCAAGGGCCATTCTGCTTGTCGAGAGAACCGCTTTGAACGTTATGGGCAGGATGAGCGGAATAGCGACCGAGGTGAGGAGGCTCGTCGAGAAGGTCAAAGCAGTGAACCCGAAGGTTCGCGTTGCGGGGACGAGGAAGAGCCTGCTGAAGCCCCTGGACAAGAGGGCGATACTCATCGGGGGAGGCGAGCCGCACCGCTTCTCGCTGAGCGATGCGATACTCATCAAGGACAACCACTTAGCTTTAGTTCCGTTGGAGGAGGCCATAAAACGAGCAAAATCTTTCAGCGTTTACAAGGTCGTTGAGGTTGAAGTCGAGAGCCTTGAGGATGCCATCAAAGCCGCAAGGGCCGGGGCCGACGTGGTGATGCTCGACAACATGACGCCTGAGGAGATAGCGGAGACGGTTGAGGCTTTAAAGCGTGAGGGCCTGCGCGATAGGGTGAAAATCGAGGTCTCAGGTGGGATAACGCCTGAGAACATTGAGGAATATGCAAAGCTCGACGTCGACGTGATAAGCCTCGGCTACCTCACCCACTCGGTTAAGAACTTCGACGTAAGCCTTGAAATCATTGAAAAGCTCTGAACGGTTCTTCATGTTCTTGTTTCTTCCCTGATTTCCAGTCTTTTGCTCTGCTACGAAAAAAATCCTAGAGAGTATAACATGAGATGACCTCGTGAAAAAGGCCCTGCCCGAAGACAGTTACGTAAAAGCCATCTGCTGGTCGCAGTCTCCCCCAGCCTGTTCTTTCCGGCATTCTTCCTGGCTGTTGCACTCCCCTTTTATAGCGACCACGACCTTCGCCCTCTGGAAGGGGTGGAAGGACAGTGCGGCCTCCTCCATCTCCGCGGGAATCGCATTGCTCGCGGGCGTCCTTTCTCTTGCCATCAAAAAAGAAATTGCCCTACTTGTTCTCATAGCCCTCTTAGTGCTCCTCTTCGGGGGAGTATTATCGAAGGTTGAAACGACACTTGGAAAAGAGGAGAAGGGCCTCTGGGCAACTGTAGCGATCTTGAGCTTTCTCATCGTCTGGATCCTGGTGCGCGTGGGTGCCGGACAAACGATTTGAGTTTCCTTTACCTCTTTGGAGCAGTATGCCTTACCGTGTAGTTCTCAAGAGATGCCCCCGTTTCCACGAACTCGTGGGGCCATATCCTGACGTTGTACATTCTCACGTTGTCGCTTATTACTGCATTGTCACCTATGACAGAGTTTACGATCCTGACGTTGTCGCCTATCTCGACGTGCCTTCCAATTATCGAGTTCATTATTCTCACGTTGTTTCCGAGCTTCACCCTGTCCATGACAACCGAGCGGAGAATCTCACAGTTTCGTCCGATTATGGAGTAGTTGTCTATGACGGCATCCTCAAGGGCCGTGCCCCTCCCTATTGAAATGTGCCTGCCAAGGAGAACCTTCCCCTCAACGAGGATCTCACCGCGCTTTATCATGTCCCTTATCCTGCGCCTCAAACTTTCGGACATCTCGGACTTACCCTGCATATAAACATCGTGGGTTATCTCCACTGCCTCCATATCCTCTGGAGAGAGATGGTGAAGCAGGTACATCGCGGCGTTCAGGTACCTCTCGGGCGTTCCAATATCGAACCAGTAGCCCTTCATCGGGTAGCCGTAGACATCGTAGCCGTGCTCTATGAGCGCGGGGATTATGTCCCCTCCGAAGTCCAACCTGCGGTTCTCTTTCATCTCCCTGGCCCAGTCCTCCTCAAGGAACTCCCAGAAGTTCTCGGAGAGGATGTAGATTCCGGTGTTTGCGAGGTTGCTCGGAGCCTCTTCCGGCTTTGGTTTCTCAACGAAGTACTCTATCCTGTGGTCGTCGTCTATCTTCGCCACACCGAAGCCTGTAACGTCATTGACCGGCTGGAGGGCTATCGTCATGAATGCTCCCTTCTTCCTGTGCCACTCGTACATCTCGCCGATGCTAAGCTGATAAATATTATCACCCTGAATGACCACCACGGGCTCCTTGATGTCGTAGTACCTCATGGTGTACCATACGGCGTCGCCGTTCGTTGTGCTCTCGTATCGCGGCATATACCTTATTCTAACCTCCTTTTCAAGCCCGTACTTCTTTTTCAGCCAGTAACCCTCGCGGAAGTAGTCAAAGAGCGTTGTGTAGTTGACGTAGCCCCTGACACCGAGGTAAACCTCCTCTATGCCATCTCTCGCTAGGCTGAGAATTGAGTGCTCAAGAATAGGCTTGTTAAGGAGCCTAACAAGCCCCTTAGAAGTCTCTATCGTCAAGGGCCTTAGCCTTGTCGCCTCACCTCCGATTGGGATGACCGCCTTCCTTATCATTTGAAACCCCCCATATAAGTTGTACTTTCAGGAATTAAAAGGTATCTCCCCAACGGCAGCCTTGGACAATGAAAGCAAAAAAATTGTGTCACATAGCAGGGAGTGCCCAATTCAGTCAAACGAGGCCCGATTTTTGCAAGATTTAGGGCTTATTCCATGTCTTTCCGGCTTTTGACGTATTTTCCTAAACATCTCTCGCCCCCATTGGGACATGGCGGTGGCAAGGCTTATATTCTCTTTTTTCAAATCAAGGTCTGAAGAAAGACCGAAGAGGTGGTTGATATGGGAAAGTTCGACATTATTGAGAAGAAAGGTACCGAGAGGCTGAAGCGCGGTTTTGCCAAGATGGTCAAGGGCGGAGTCATCATGGACGT
>Ga0256842_1000669_pt1 | contig 29900 bp, 23 predicted proteins | sample 4559240metaG_FD_185973 | JGI IMG/M metagenome (GOLD analysis project Ga0256842, IMG submission 185973) | Hydrothermal vent microbial communities from Guaymas Basin, Mexico - 4559-240 | ecosystem: Environmental > Aquatic > Marine > Hydrothermal vents | place: Mexico: Guaymas Basin | collected... | reverse complement strand
AGTATATTTTTCTACTTGGAGAGGTGAATCAATAAATAATATTGGTAAGACCGAAGAAGAGTGGGAAGAATCAGCATATAATCTACCAGCACAATATGATAGTCATCGTGATTCTAAAGCCTTTATTGGTTGGGATGGCGTAGCACTATTTAGTGAAGATGTAGATGTAATCCGTTTAGCGATGGAATATGCAGCACAATATCAAGAGTATTCTGAAGCATGTGGAAGATGTGCACCTGGTAGATGGGGTGGACGAATTTTATATGATCAATTAGATAAGATTGCTCGTGGTGAAGGTGCTGTTGCTGATATGGACCACTTAAAAGAGATTGGTAAGAGTATGCAAATCACATCAAAATGTGAGATTGGAAAGACTGTACCAAACCCTATATTAGATTTAATGACACATTTTGAAGATGCTTTTATGGAGTGTATAAATGAGCAAAAGAAATCTATTCATTATGATGATGATATAGGGTATATTGCTAAAATTACTGCACCATGTACAGATGCTTGTCCTACTCATGTAGATATTCCTGGATATATAGAGGGTGTTCGTGATATTAAGATGGAAGATTCACTAAAAGCTACTCGTCAAACTATGCCGTTAGCTCATGTTTGTGGCCGTGTATGTCCACATCCTTGTGAAGATGCTTGTCGTCGTACTAATCTTGATTCTGCTATATCTATTATGGAACTTAAGCGTGTTGGTGCTGATTATGAAACTGACCATGGACTTGGGTTTTTACATCCTATGAAAAAAGCTAAGCCAAATGGTAAAAAAGTAGCAATAATTGGAGCTGGTCCTGCAGGGCTTACAACAGCTTATTACTTAGCTGCAGATGGTATAGAATGTGATGTTTATGAAGAACTGCCAGTACTTGGTGGTGAAGTTACAGTTGGTGTTCCAGAGTACCGTATGCCATGGGCAAAATATCTTCAAGATATTGAATGCGTTCGTGATATGGGTGTTAACTTTATAGTAAACCATAAGGTAACTGCTGATGAGATGCGTCAGTTTGAGACAGATTATGATGCAACAATGATTGCTTCTGGAACTCGTATCTCTAAAGCTGTTCGTTGTTCAAACGAGAGAGAAGAGATAACTGGTTATTGGGGAGCAATTGATTTTCTAGACCGTGTAAACCTTTATGAAAAGTTTGATATTCCTTTGACTGAGGCTCAGAAAGAAGAGTATGCTATTGATGCAAACTTCGTTGATTTAACTGGTAAAACAGTAGCATGTGTTGGTGGTGGATTTACATCAATGGATGTTGTCCGTTGTGCAATTCGTGCAGGAGCTTCAAGAGTAGTTATGATTTATCGTCGTGATGAAAAAACAATTATTCGTAATACAACCTATGAAGAGTATCATGAAGCTGTTGAAGAGGGTGTAGAGTTTATTTTCCATTCAGCTGTTAATGAGATTATTGATGAAGATAATATCTTAAAAGCTTTAGTTATTGATAAGTTTGAATTAGTTCCAGATCCAAATGGTGGTCGTGCTCAATTAGTTAAAATTGAGGGAGCTAGTGAGACTATAGATTTTGATTATTTAATTCCAGCAGTTTCACAGTCTGCTGATTTAGGTTTCTTACCCCAAGAGTGGGAACTTGATATGACATCATGGGCTACTATTAAAACTAATGGTAAAGACTACATGACTTCAAGAAAAGGTATTTTTGCTTCAGGGGATTGTGAATATGGTCCTATGACAATTGTAAATGCAGTTGGTCAAGCAAAACGTGGAGCATCTGTTATTAGCAGATATGTTCATACTGGAGAGATTACTTTAAATGATAATGAAATTATGGAAGATCACTTAGTTAAATTAAAAGTTTATGATAAAAAAGAAAAAGTAAGTGGTTGGATGCCTGGTGTAGCTCGTCAAAGTAGTGATGTTGTTGATGTAGATATTAGAAAATACAACAATGTAGAAGTTAACTATGGTTTCACACAAGAACAAGCTATTAGTGAAGCTGAGCGTTGTATGCGTTGTTACTATATCGCTATGGTTCAGGCTTAAGGAGGTACTATGAGTAAAATAATTAATTTTAAAATAAATGGTACTGATGTTGAAGCTAGAGATGGTGAAAGTATTCTTCAAGTAGCTCGTCGTGAAGATATATATATACCTACTATGTGTTACCTTGCTAAAGCTACTCCAAATGCATCTTGTCGTATGTGTGTAGTTGAAGTTAAGGATGTAGAGGGTTTTGTACTATCTTGTAATACTCCACCAGTTGAAGGTGTAGAGATAAATACAGACTCTGATGAACTTTATAAAGAGCGCCAAAATATAATGAAGCTTTACAATGTAAATCATCCTCTACAATGTGGTGTTTGTGACAAATCTGGAGAATGTGATTTACAAAACAAAACTTTAGAATTTAATATATCTGAACAAAGTTTTTCAGTACGTGATCAAGCTAGAAAAAAGAAAAAATGGGGTGTTCATACTTATGATCCAGCTCTTTGTATACTTTGTGAAAAATGTACAGCAGTTTGTAATCAAGTAGTAGGTAATGAAGCTTTATTTGTTAAACCAGGTGGATATAAATCTCACATAGATATTAAACTATCAAACTGTATACAATGTGGTGAATGTATAAGTGTTTGTCCTGTTGGAGCTATGGCATCAACTGACTTTAAATATACATCAAATGCTTGGGAATTAACTAAAGTACCATCATCTTGTGCTCATTGTTCATCTGCATGTTCATTAAACTATGAATCTAAAGATGGAACAATTGCTCGTGTTACAAATGAAGCAGATTTTTCATCACTATGTGGTGCTGGTAGATTTGGTTACGATTATGAAAATAAAGTTGCATCTAAAGATGAAGCTGGATTTGCTAAAGCAATCGAGAGTTTTAAGAATGCTAAAAATGTAATTTTTAGTTCTTTTATTACAAATGAAGAGGCTTATCTATTAAATGAACTAAAGAAAAAGTTAGGTTTTAATCTTGTAAATGAAGAAGCTAAAAAATATCAAGAATTTATGGATGCTTTTTCAACTACAGCAAATAGTTCATTGTATAGTGCAGATATAAATGATTTAAAAACATGTGATTATGCTATTAGTGTTGGTAGTTCACTTCAAAGTGATAATCCAATGGTTAAATTTGCTATGGCTCAAGCGGTTAATTATAAAAAAGCTTTTGTTGCAACAATTCATCCTATTGAAGAATCTCCAATAGCAAATGTAATATCAATGTATATTAAAAATGAAGTTGGTAGCGAAGAAGCAGCTTTAGCTATGTTAGCTGAGACATTTGTAGAAGATAAATCAAGTCAAAAAGATTTCTTTGACTCATTAGATATTGGTTACTTATCTGGTGAGAGTAATATATCTGAAGAGGAACTTGAGACTTTAAAACTTAAGATGGATAGAAAAGAAAATCTTATTTTAGTTATTGGTGAAGATATTATAAATCATCCAAGAGCAAAAAATATAGCATTAATAGCAGGATATATTCAAAAAAATACTAATTTTAAAGTATTGGTTGTGCCAAGTGTTACAAATACTTTAGGTGTTAGTCTTATCTGTGATTTAGATGATGTTCAAGATGGATTTTGCGTTGGTTACAATGTAAAAGCTGACTTTACTTTAAGTGCTAAGGGTGATGGAGACTTAGATATTCCTGCTCTTAATCAGCAAGAGGGAACATTTGTAAACATTGATAAAGGTTTAGTAGTCTTAAATGCTGGTGTTGAGTATCATGGATATGAATTAAATGATATTGCTCTTGCTTTTGGTATTGGTTCTAAAAATGTTATAGATAATACATCTAAACTAGGTTTTAAAGATATTGCTTTTGATGACTTAGATAACTATTATGATAACGCAGGAAACTCTTACCGTGGTTATAAAATAGATTCAGTAGAAAATAATCATGATGTAAAAATAGAAGAGGTAGATGAACTTGGAGAGTTTAATGGTGCTGTTGTTTATTCAAGAGATCCACTAAGTCAATTTAGTAAATTTACTAAAGATTGTAAACAGATAGCTCAAAGGGTAGAGTTGATTGGCTCTGCTCAGTTTGCTATGGCTGCAAAAATCAAATCAGGGGATAATGTTAAATTTATGATAAATGGAGTTGAAGTTATTAGATACTTTAAAGTGGATAAATATATGAAAGGTACGATTGCTTACAATCCAACCTTTGAAATGGATTCAAGATCTTCAGATTATAGATATAATCAAGTCAAAATAGAGGTTATAAATGGGTAATATTACAATAAATATTGATGGTAAAGAGATACAAACACAAGAGGGTGAGACTATACTTAACGCAGCTCGTGCAAATGATATTTATATACCAGCAATTTGTTATTTAACAAGGTGTTCTCCGACTTTAGCATGTCGTATATGTCTTGTTGAGGCTGATGGAAAACAAGTATATGCTTGTAATGCTAAGTCTAAAGATGGTATAAATATCACTACTACCACACAAAATATTGAGAAAGAACGCCGTGCAATTATGGAAGTTTATGATGTTAATCATCCTCTTCAATGTGGTGTTTGTGATCAATCAGGTGAATGTGAATTACAAAACTATACTTTAGAGATTGGTGTTGATTCACAAAGTTATACAGTTAAAGATGTAGATAGAAGCTCTCATGATTGGGGACATTTACACTATGATCCGGGTCTTTGTATAGTTTGTGAGCGTTGTGTTACTGCATGTAAAGATATGATTGGTGATAACTCTCTTAAAACTGTAGCTCGTGGTGCTGATGCACTTGATGCTGAGTTTAAAGAGAGTATGCCAAAAGATGCATATGCAATGTGGAACAAACTTAACAAATCTGTTATCGGTTTAACTAATGGTACTGATGTACTTGATTGTACATCTTGTGGAGAGTGTGCTGCTGTTTGTCCAGTTGGAGCACTTGTAGATACTCACTTTATGTATAAATCAAATGCATGGGAACTTAAGCAAATTCCTGCTACATGTGGACATTGTTCTGCTGGTTGTCAGATTACTTATGATGTTAAACATACAAGTATTGAAAATGCTGATGAAAAGATTTATCGTGTTATGAATGAGTGGAACTATGTATCTCTTTGTGGTGCTGGTCGTTATGGATTTGATTATCAAAATGCTGATGTTACTAAAGATGAGATTGCATTTGCTAATGCTATTGAAGCTTTCAAAAAAGCAGATACAATTAAGTTTACTTCAACTATCACAAATGAAGAGGCTTACATACTTCAATCATTAAAAGAAAAACTTGGTCTTAAACTTGTAAATAATGAAGCAAAAGCATTTCAAACATTTTTAAGTGATTACTCTGAAATATCTGGAACTAAACTTTATGGACACGATTTAGAAAAAGCACATAATGATAACTTCATAATCTCAGTTGGTACTGCATTAAAAAGTGATAATCCAAATGCCAGATATGCACTAAATAACTCAATGACTGTAAATAAAGGTGCTGGTTTATATTTCCACCCTGTAAAAGATCCAATTATTGAAGGTCTTGGTAAATCTATTATGACTGTACCTCATGCCCCACTTCAAGAAGAAGTAGCTTTGTACCTTGTTCTTGACCTATTTGGAGATAAAGAGAAACTTCCTTCTGACGTTACTGAATACTTAGCATCATTTCACTCCTCTAAGACTATAACAGTTACTGAAACTATTAAAGAAAAAGTAGTTGAGATAGTTAAAGAGATAAAGATTGATGAAGAGACAGGTCTTGAAAAAGAGATAGAGATAGAAAAATCTAAAATGGTCTCTAAAAAAGTTGAAAAAGAGGTAGTTGTTGATGATAATAAACTTCTTGAGATTTTAGGTGCTGATTCTAAGTTTATGGAAGCTTTAGAGAAAAATCTTAAGAAGAAAGATAAATTTTCTTTAATTGCTGGACCAGATTTATATACTCATCCAAACTCTAAAAATATTGCTCGTTTACTTGGACTTATTGAGAAATATTCAGCATTTAATATTACAATGATTCCTACACTTACTAACTCTCTAGGTGTTGCTTTGATTTGTGAACTTGATGATGAAGTTGGTTCATTTACTGTTGGTCACAATACAAAAGCTGACTTTACACTTTCTGCTCTTGGTGATGGTGACTTAGATATGCCAGCTATCAATCAACAAGAGGGTACATTAACAAGTGTTAATAAAAGAGTAAACCCTACAAATGCTGCACTATCTTATGGTGGTTATACACTAAATGATATCGCAAATGAATTAGGTTTAAAAGCTTACTTAACTGTTGATTACACAGTTTCACTTCCAACTATGGCTGGATTTAAATCACAAGATTTTGATAGCTTGCCAAATCATTATGATAATGATGGAACTGAGCATCGTGGTTATATTCTTGAAAACATATCTGTACAAACTTCAGCTGATGAATCAGTTGCTAAGTTTAGTGATGATAGACTAGAGGGTACATTAATCTACCTTGCTAATCCTGTAAGACAATTTACTGAGTTTACAAATAAAACTACAGAACTAAATGAAATCTCAGGACTTTATATGAGTGAAGAGTTCTTAAGTAAATCTGACTTAAATGAAGGGGATAGTGTGAAAGTTAAGACAAACAATGGTGAGATTGTTATTAATATTGTAAGTGATAATAAAATCACTGGTGATATTGCAATTTTACCAACATTTGATTCTAAAATAAATTCAGAGGCAGTGATAAGCGGTTACCGTTTTGCTACAGCTTCGATAGAAAAGGTGTAATATATGGAAACAGCATATTTAATTGAAACGGTTATAAAAATCGTTGTAATTTTACTTGTATTCTCAGCTCTTGCGGGTATAGGTACTTACTTTGAAAGAAAGGTGCTTGCATTTATGCAACGTCGTCTTGGACCAATGAATGTTGGTCCTTACGGAATGTTACAGTTTGGTGCAGATGCTATTAAACTATTTACAAAGGAAGATATTGTTCCTTCTAATGTAGTTGGTCGTATATTTAAAATTGCTCCAGTAATTACTGCTGCAACTGCATTTATGGCTGCTGCTGCAATCCCATTTTTACCATCATTTACATTGTTTGGATATGAAGTTCATCCAATTGTAGCTGATATAAATATTGGTATTTTATATATCCTTGGAATCATGGGTGTTGGTCTTTATGGTCCACTACTTGGTGGTATGGCTTCAGCTAATAAGTTTTCACTACTTTCAGCTGCTCGTGGTGCTGCTGTATTTATCTCTTATGAGGTAGTTACGGGTCTTTCGATTTTAGCTCCAATTATGTTAGTTGGATCACTTTCATTAATAGACTTTAATAATTATCAAATAGATAATGGTTGGTTAGCATTTACTCAACCAGTAGCATTTATCTTATTTTGGATTGCTGCATTTGCTGAAACTGGTCGTACACCATTTCACTTAATTGCAAATGATCATGAGATTATTGATGGTTTTGGTACTGAGTACTCTGGTATGAGATGGGGACTTTTCTTCATCGGTGAGTATGCAAATATGTTCTTCATCTCTTTTGTTATCCCACTTCTTTTCTTAGGTGGTTATGGTGATGGAAGTATGTTAGGTGCGTTTGCATTACTTGGAAAAATGTCATTCTTCTTCTTCTTCTTTTTATGGACAAGAGCTGCATGGCCAGATGTTAGACCAGATCAACTTATGTGGTTGTGTTGGAAAGTTCTAATGCCAATAGCAGTACTAAATATCTTAATTACTGCAATAGTAATGATGTAAGGGGTGATGATGAAAAATAATGAACAATTTAATAATCGAGATGTAGGTAATGACTATTTCATGGTTGATATCCAAGATTACCCAACACAAGGTTGGGATAAATTTAAGCGTGTAGTTAAAAGATCTCTTCGGGGTGAACTTTTTGTTGGTCTTTGGGTAGTTCTACGTGAAATGATTGTATTTAACAAGCATACTATATCTTACCCTGAAGAAAAGATGCCAATTGGTCCAAGATATCGTGCTGTTCATGAGATGAAGAGACTTTGGGAATCAGATACTGAGAGATGTATTGGCTGTGGTCTTTGTGAAAAGATTTGTATATCTAATTGTATTAAAATTGATACAAAAATAGATGAAAATTCTCGTAAAGAAGTTAGTCAATATAGTATTAATCTAGGTCGTTGTATCTTCTGTGGATATTGTGCAGAAGTTTGTCCAGAACTTGCTATTACGCATGGTGGAGAATATGAAAATGCATCTGATCAAAGAGAACATTTTACTATGTATGAAGATATGTTAACACCACTAGATAAGATGAAGGCTGGAACACAGTTAGAATTTGAAGGTTTTGGTGCAATTACACCAAATGAAGATGCGCGTCTTAAGAAAACGCCTACATCATATTAAGGAGAATTGATTATGTTTGAAGCAGTTGCATTTTATCTATTTGCATTTTTAACTATATCTATGTTTTGGATTACGGTAACAACATCACAAGCACTATATGCTCTTACAGCATTAGCAGCAGGGATGATTTTTATATCAGCATTTTTCTTTATATTGGGAGCTGATTTCTTAGGTGCGGTTCAAATCGTCGTTTATTCAGGTGCTGTTATGGCTCTTTACTCATTTGGTATGATGTTTTTTGATACCACTAGGGATGTTAAAGAGAAGCAGGGTAATAAGGCTCTTATATTGGGTCTTTCTACTTTATCAGCACTTTTAGTAGTGGCAATTTTTGCTGGACCAATTGTTAGTGATAATATTCATGCACTTTATCCTGTAATAGATGGTGTTGGAAATACTCAACAAGTTGGTTTAGTTTTATTTACTAAGTATTTAATTCCTTTTGAAGTTGCAGCAGTGATGTTACTTGTTGCTATGGTTGCAGGAATTGTATTAGCTGGTAAGAAGATGGATTCATCTTTAACACTTATGAATGAAGAAGATATTCATTTAATGAATAATCAAGATAAAAAGGTACTTTCATGATGGAAATTGGATTAAATCACTATCTAGTATTATCAACTATCCTTTTTGCTATTGGTTTAGTTGGTGTAATGAGAAGAAAGAACCTTCTTATGCTATTTTTCGCAACTGAGATTTTACTTAACTCTGTAAATATCTCTTTCGCTGCGATTTCACACTTTTATGGTGACTTAACTGGACAAATGTTTGCATTCTTTGTAATTGCAATCGCTGCTTCAGAAGTTGCTGTTGGTCTTGGGTTACTTGTTGTATGGCATAAAAAACATAACAATATTGACCTAGATACTATGACAAGCATGAGAGGATAAGCTATGGAATTATTTTTATATACAGCATTGTTTTCACCACTAGTTGGTTCGATGTTTGCAGCTCTTTTTGGTGCATCTCCAAAAACTAAATGGGCTGGTATTATTCCAAGTATTTTACTTGGTGTATCACTTACAAGTAGTTTGATACTTATGTTATCGGTTGTAGATACTGATAATATTGTACATGTAGAGCTTATGACTTGGATGGCTACTGGTAATCTATATATACCTTTTGGCTTTGTAGTTGATCAAATTAGTGTTACTATGATGGTTGTTGTTACTTTAGTTTCAACTGTTGTTCATGTATATGCTATTGGTTATATGGATCATGATAAATCTTTTAATAGATTTTTTGCATGGCTATCAGCTTTTGTTTTTTCAATGTTAATCCTTGTAATGAGTGATAATTATGCTGGCTTATTCATTGGTTGGGAAGGTGTTGGTCTTTGTTCATGGGGTCTTATTGGATTTTGGTATCACAAAGAATCAGCTACTTGGGCAGCTAATGAAGCTTTCATTATGAACCGTATTGCTGACCTTGGAATGTTAATCGGAATTTTTTTAGTTTATTGGAATACTGGAACACTTCAATATGATGAAGCGTTTGCAGCTATGCCATCTCTAGATCATGCAACTTTAACTTGGATGGGAATCTTCTTATTTATTGGTGCTATGGGTAAGTCAGCTCAATTTCCACTACATACTTGGCTTGCAGATGCAATGGAGGGTCCAACTCCTGTTTCTGCACTAATTCATGCAGCTACAATGGTTACAGCTGGTGTTTACTTAGTTATTCGCTCAAATGAGTTATATTCTCTAATCCCTAATGTTGGATTATTTATCGCTTCTTTAGGTACTTTTGTAGCAATTTTTGCAGCATCTATGGCACTAGTTAATCGTGATATTAAAAGAGTTATCGCTTATTCTACACTATCTCAACTAGGTTATATGTTTGCAGCAGCTGGACTTGGTGCTTACTGGGTTGCATTATTTCACCTTATGGCTCATGCATTCTTTAAAGCACTATTATTTCTTGGTGCTGGTAATGTTATGCATGCTATGGACAGTGAACTTGACCCATTTAAGATGGGTGGACTTGCAAAGACAATGAAGGTTACTATGATAATGATGACTCTTGCTTCTGTTGCATTAGCTGGAATTTTCCCATTAGCTGGTTTCTTCTCTAAAGATGTAATTTTGGAAGCTGCTTTTGTTGATCATCATTTTATTATTTATGCTGTTCTTCTTTTAACAGCTGGTTTGACAGCATTTTATTCATTTAGAATTATTGCACTTATCTTCCATGGTGAGGATAGACATACAGCTTTAGGTTTTCATCCTCATGAAGCATACAAATTTATGTTATGGGCAATGTCACCACTTTTAGTATTAGCTGTGATTGCAGGATTTACATTTGAAGAACCATTCTTTGAAATGGTAACTCATTTGCTACCAGATACAGAGTACCACATACATTCTCATTTAACATATTGGATTATGACAATAGGTACACAAACATTTGTACTTCTTTCTATCTTTTATGCATATAAAAAATATATGGTAAGAGATATTAAAGTTCCAGATGGTACAAGTGCGATGGAAAATAGTTTTAAATATAAATTATTAATTAACCAATACTATATCCCATATTTTTATGAAGAGTATTTAGTTAAACCATATAGAGAACTTTCAGCAATCTTCTGGGAAAAAGTAGATATGAAAGTTGTTGATGCATCTGTTGATGGGATAGCAAATATCTTATATTCAACTGGTGAGAAAACAAGAGATATGCAAAGTGGAAATCTTTCTACTATGCTTAAATGGATGGTGGCAGGTACTGTTGCCTTATTATCTTTAGCTGTAGTCTTTGGACTTGCAGTTAGACATTCTGATAGTATACTCGCTATATTATCAGGTTTAGGAGTTTAATATATGTTAGATCATATCTTATCGATTTTAATTTTCTTTCCAGCACTGGCAGCAGTTCTTGGATTTGTAATTCATAAAGACTCTATGCGTTCATATGGTGTAGCTGTATCTTTGATAGAGTTTGGTTTAGCTTTATGGCTTTGGTATTCTTTTGATAATAGTGTATCTGGTATGCAGTTTATGGAACAAGCAGCACTTATCCCAGCATTTGGTATTAACTATATAATTGGAGCAGATGGAATCAGCGTTTTCATTGTTATTTTGTCAGCTTTCTTTACTTTAATTGGTATCGCATCTTTAACTGATACTAAAGATGTTAAAAATATGATAATCACACTTCTGTTTTTACAGATGACTATGGTTGGTGTTTTCTTAGCACTTGACGCTATTGTGTTTTACTTGTTTTGGGAACTTTCTCTTGTTCCAATGTTATATATCATTGGTGCATGGGGTGGAGAAAAAAGAATTTACGCTTCAGTTAAATTCTTTTTATATACATTTGCTGGTTCATTAGTAATGCTTGTTGGTATGTTGTTTATGGCATATTTTTACTACCAAGCAACGGGTCAATGGTCATTTGCACTTCTTGATTGGTATCGTTTAATTCTTCCTGAGAGTTTTCAGTTATGGTTATTTGTTGCATTTTTCTTTGGTTTTGCTATCAAGGTTCCAATGTTTCCATTCCATACATGGTTACCATATGCTCACGGTCAAGCACCTACAATTGGTTCAGTAATACTTGCTGCAATCTTACTAAAAATGGGAACATATGCGTTTATTCGTTTTTCATTGCCATTATTTCCAGATGCATCTGTATTTTTTATGTATCCAATCGCAGTTCTTGCAATTATAATGATTATATATACTGCTATGGTTGCTTATGCACAAAAAGATATTAAACAAGTTATTGCATATTCATCTATATCTCATATGGGTGTTATAATTATTGGTACATTCGCATTAAATGTTGAAGGTATCTCTGGAAGTATCTTTTTAATGCTTGGTCATGGTGTTGTTGCTGGTGCTCTATTTTTACTAGTTGGTGTTATTTATGATAGACGCCATACTAAAATGATGGATCAGTTTGGTGGTTTAGCTCATGTTATGCCTCGTTATGCAACTATATTTGGAATAATGATGATGGCTTCAGTTGGTATGCCTCTTACAATTAACTTTGTTGGTGAATTTTTATCACTACTTGGTTTTTATCAACAATCACATATTTTAACTTTACTAGCTGGTGTTGGTATTATTGTTGGTGCTATCTATATGTTAGCAGCATATAAGAAAATGTTTTTAGGAAATGTTACAAAAGAAGAAAACAAAAATCTTCCAGATGTAAATAAAAGAGAGTTGATTGCTTTAGTACCATTAGTAGTTGTTGCTATATGGTTGGGTGTATATCCTAAACCAGTACTTGGAGTGATAAACACAAGTGTTGAGTCAGTAGTGCAGTTAATGCATGAAAAAGCTCAAACACCAGAAGCTAAAAAAAGAATTCCAAGTATTGTTGAAGAAATTGTAATCACAAGAACTCCAATGAAAGGGGCACACTAATGTTATCACCAATTAATATTTCAATAGAGTCATTAAATCTAATGACTTTAGCGCCAATGCTCATACCAATAGTAGGTGCGTTACTTATTTTAGTAATTGACTTGTTCAAATCTGGACAAGATAAATCAATGTATGTAATGTTAAGTCTTCTTATCTTAGGTATTGATTTTGCAGCACTTTTTGAATCTTCAGAAATTTTTGTAAAAGATGGTACTGTTATGGGTGTATTTAATGTTATGCTTATTGATGGTTTAGCAATTTTATCACAGTTTATTATTGTTATTGCTTCAATGTTGTTCATACCATTAGCACTAACAAATAAGCGTTTTCATGAGTTTTCTTATCCAGAATTCTTTGCATTATTTTTGTTTATGATTGCAGGCTTCCAATTTATGGTTGCAACTGATAATCTAATTTTAATTTTTGTAGGTTTAGAGACAGCTTCATTAGCTCTTTATACTTTGATTGCTATGCATAACCGTGCTAAATCATTTGAAGCTGCAATTAAATATTTTACAATGGGTGCTCTTGCAGCAGGTTTTTACTCTTTTGGTTCAATGGTGTTTTATGCACTTACAGGCTCAATCGAAATTAATCAAATTGCTAATATCTTAGCGGCAAATAATTATGCTGATATAGGTTTTGTGCTTATTGGTGTTGTATTTATGCTTGCATCATTCGGATTTAAACTATCTATGGTTCCATTTCATACTTGGACTCCAGATGTTTATGAAGGAAGTTCTGCTGCATTAGCTGGATATATGTCAATTGTTCCAAAGATAGCAGCTTTTGTTGTATCTATGCGTCTTTTTGAATTCTTAATTCACTCAGGTGTAGTTTGGTTAGAGGTTGTGCTTTATATTATGGTTGTTGTTACTATGACAATGGCAAATATTTGGGCTTTAGTTCAAACAGATGTTAAAAGAATGCTTGCGTACTCTTCAGTATCACATGCTGGTTTTGTAATGGCTGCTATCTTAATTGGTACTACGCAGTCTAATTCAGCTTTATTTTTGTATTGGATACTATTCTCTTTTACTAATCTTGGTGCATTTACAATGTTATGGATATCTCGTCAGAAAAATATTCCATATGGACAAAGCTCAGATCATAGTTTTGAAAAATTTGCAGGTTTAGTTAAAACATCACCAATAGCAGCTTCAATAATGGGTTTATTTATGCTAAGTTTAGCTGGTGTTCCACCATTTGCACTGTTTTGGGGTAAGATATATATGATAAGTTCAGCAGTCACAAGTGGTTATACCGTTTTAGCGCTTACTATGGCACTAAACTCTGCAATTGCAGGTTACTATTACCTAAAACTAATAGTATATATGTTTATGAAAGAACCAAGTATAGTTCATGAGGGTGATGTAAGTGCAGTAAATGCAACTAATTCACTTAGAACTATTGTTGGTTTAGCAGTGATGGGAACTATATTTGCTATAGTTGCAGTAAATCCATTACTTGAATTTATTACAGCATTTGTATATAACAGCGGGTATTAAAAACTAAGATAAAGGGGGAAGAATTGTCATTTAAAACTCTCTTCGCCTTTATCCTATTTAACCTACTTGGGTTAAATTTATTTGCTTTAGAGATATCTTTATCTGGAGCAAAAGAAAATCATAAAGAATATTCTACCCTGCACTTACGAGATACAAATAATTTTTTATGTCAAGAGATTAAAGATGATTTTAAAGAGGTTACACAAATAGTATGTGCATTTTCTAAAGAGCCATCACAAAAAATCCAAGAGATTCAAAATAACTTTTTTCACATAAGTACACAAATTAAAAACAAAACTTTTTTCCTGATGATAAAACCATATAAAAAAATGAAACTATATCCAATGATATTTGATTTAAGCAAGGATGAGACTATCTATAGTGCTAAAGTCAAAATGTCAAAACATTGGATGATATTGGGATATGAGGATAAAGAACCTTTTATAAAAAACAATATCTATCCTGATGTATCTATAAACTTTCCTTTTTCATATAAAAAAGATTCATTTCCTTATGTTGGTAGTTTAGATATGGAAGGTAATCCTGTACATATTCAAAAAGTTAAAGATGTTAAAGAATATATAAAAATAAAAAAACTATATAAAAATAAAAGATATGAACAATGTCTTGATTTAATAAATGATGTAATGGAATCATATCCAAATTCACTTTTTACTGCTGAACTTTTATATTATAAGATTAAATCATTTGCTAAGTTAAAAGATAATGAATCCTTGATAGATGTTGCGAAACTATTCTTTAGAGAGTACTCATCAGATGAAAATATACCAGAAATATTAGCTTTAGCAGCTAGGGCTTACTTTATGGAGGGTTTTAATACTGATGCTGATTACTTTTTTGATAGATTATTTTCAGAACATGCAGATAGTGTATGGGCAAAATGGGGTTTAATTTATAGGGGTGAAATGAATGAAGAGCAAGGAGCATCTTCTGAAGCTGTATCTTCATATAAACAAGCTCTTAAAAAGACTAAAAATATTGATGTAGCAGTTGCTGCAGCGTTTAGATTGTCAAAATATTATGTATCTTCTTCAAATGCTAAAAAAGCAAATAAATATATACAAAAAATAGCTAAAGCTAAACCTGAATACTTTTTAGAGATGCTTAAAGAGTCTACAGATATGATGTATGATTTGTCAGATACTGAACATTATCTCCCAGCTGCGACTATAGCTGATTGTTTAAGTAAGAGTATGGGACCAACTTATGATGAGTATGAAGAGTTACTAAGAGATGTTGGTGTATGGCTCAGTAAAACAGATAAAAAGAAAGAGGCACTTATAGCTTTAAACACTTATCTTAAAAAGTTTCCTGATGGTGATTTTGAAGTTGATGTTCAAGTTGCAAAAGATGGTTTGTTTTTTGATCTTAATGATGCTAATTTCACAACAAAATTAGCAGATTATAATAAGTTAATATCTGAATATACTAATGATTCTATTGGTAAAAAAGCGATTTATAAAAAAGCAAAATTATTAATAGAAAATAAAAAATACCGTGAAGCACTAGATATGGAAAATGAACTTTTAGATTTAGATACAGAAGAGTTTCCTTATGTTCAAAGAATGATAACAGATGCAGCTATTGGAACTATGCAGAATGCTTTAGAAAAGAAAGAGTGTCAAAGTGTTTTAGAGATATCTTCAAAGTATAAAATAGAACTTTCAGATAAGTGGGATGATGGAGTATACCTCTGTGCTATGAAAGGTGCTAATTTTACTTTGGCTTTAAAAATGGCAGACAAAAATTTAAGTACAAAAGATTTAGAGCAAAGAAAAAAATGGATATATAGACATATAAAGATAGATTTTGCAACTGGTAATTATACTAGTGTGATAGAAGCTTCAAAGGATTTAATAACATTAATAGATGGAGATAAGAACTCTCCATATCTAGATGTTTATAGAATTATATTTGATACATATCAAAGATTAGAGAACAATACTAAAATTATATCTTCAATGATTAAAGTTGAAAAAACTTATGGGTTGTCATATAAAGATATCGACAGGTATGTAACTGTTATGGCAGTTGGATCACAAATGAAAGATAGTAATTTAGTTATAAAATATGCTAAAAAAATTATGCAGATTCAAACAAAATCAAATTCATATGCTCAAAGTCCATTTGTTGAGTTTACACTTTATCAAGCTTATATAGATAAAGGTGAAAACAACCACGCACTTGATGTAATTAAGTCATTAGATAAGAGGGAACTTTCAAGTACAAAACGAGCTAGACAAAAGTACCTACTTGGTAGTGTTTATGATAGACTTTGGCAAGGTGATAATGCAAAAGATGCATACAACGAAGCTATAAAAGCAGATCCAACATCGGCTTGGGCTGAGTTAGCAAAAGGTGCTTTGAAAATATAATTTTTTCTAACTCTTCAAGTGGAGCATGTGTGATATCTTTAAACTGAGTACGATTAAAAGTTTGTTGTCGTTTTGCTAATTGTGCTGTATGGGTTGATATGTTTTCTATCATTTTTTCATAAGTAACTTTACCATCAAGATATTCTAAAATTTCAACAATCCCAATAGAACTCATAGAGTGTGGAGCTCTTGTATATTTTTGCTCTAAGTAACAAACTTCATCTATTGCACCTGCCTCTATCATTTTATCTGTTCTTTTAGCTATACGCTCTCGTAAAATATCTCTATCTACATCTATATTAAATACTTGTAAGTTTTGTATTGTTGGTTTTGCTGGATTGTCTTTAAACCACTGAGTAGGTGTTACTCCAGAAGCTTCATAAATAAGCATTGCTTTTTCTATGCGATAGCTATCATTTTGGCTGATATTTTTCATATACTCAGTATCTAGTTTATTTAGAAGTTCATAACACTCATCTAAATTATTTTTGATTTTATTCTCTACATGTAGAGCTATTTCGTTTGTAATGGTTGGTAGTTTTGATAAACCTTGCATAAGACTTTTTAAGTAAAAAGAAGTACCTCCAACAATGATGAGGTTTTTATTTTCTTCTCTACATGTAGAGAGGAGATCTTGATAAAGAGTTATGAAAATATCTGCTGAAAAGTAATCATCTGGATTTAATATATCTATACCAAAATGTTTGACCTCTTGCATCTCTACATGTAGAGGTTTAGCAGATATAATATCAATCTCTTTATATATGCTAAGTGAATCAATAGATAAAATATGAGCATTAATCTGTTTTGCTAAAGAAATTGCCAAGTCACTTTTTCCAGATGCAGTGGGTCCAATAATCGCAAATTGTGTTATATCTGTATACATGATAAAATTATAACATGTTATAAGTTTTTTTATTAATATCGCACAAGATTGTTTTTACTCAAAACCTAAGCCGTTAGAAATTTTATTTTAGGTAAAATAAGAAAAATATTCTAAGGTTACTTTTGCAAAAAATTACTCAAAAATTAAAAGATTTTAACGAACTAGTGATGTTTGAACACTCTATCTTTTCTTTACCATTTATATTTATAGCTATGATTGTTGCAGCAGATGGTTGGTTTGGATTTTCATTACTTATTTTAGGAGTGTTTGCAGCAGTAAGTGCTAGAAATTTTGCGATGGGATTAAACCGTTATGCAGATAGAGATATAGATGCTTTGAACCCTAGAACAGCTAGTAGACCAAACGTTGATGGACGACTTGACGGGGCTAGTATTTTAATCTTTACGATTGTAAATGCTTTAGTTTTCATAGCAGTAGCATACATCATAAATCCACTTGCTTTTAAACTTTCTTTTCCTATTCTTTTCATACTTGGATCATACTCTTACTTTAAAAGATTTTCATCATTAGCACATATTGTTCTTGGTATCTCTTTGGGTTTAGCACCAATTGCAGGAGTAGTTGCTGTATCTGCTGAGATAACTCCATGGTCAGTGATGCTTTCTCTTGGTGTTATTTTTTGGGTTTCTGGTTTTGATCTTCTTTATTCTCTTCAAGATATGGAGTTTGACAAAAGCAAAGGGCTTCACTCTATCCCATCAAAATATGGATCAAAAGCTACACTTTTACTTTCAGCACTTTTTCATACTTTAACAGTTTTATTTTGGTTTATGTTCGTTTGGACTGCAGGGCTTGGAAATATAGCTTTTTTAGCTGTTGGAATATCTGCCATTATCCTTTCATATGAGCATTATTTAGTTAGAAAAGATTTCACTAAAATAGATCGTGTATTTTTTACAGTAAACGGTTACCTTGGAATTTTATTTTTTATTTTTATTGTTTTACAAAAGGTTATATAGATGGATATTCGTTTAGTTCCAGCACCAATTAGTTTAGTTTTTTCTCGTGCAGATGTGGATAAAGAAGCATATCAAAGAGAATACCAACAACTTAGTGAGAGTGATGATGATGCTATAAGTCAATGGCTTAAACTTGCTAAAGCAAAAGGTGATACTTCTGAAACTGATCCAATCCTACTAAATCTCGTAGTTGAACTTCATAGAAAAATAGATGCACTAGAGAGATTTTTAAAAGATGAAGAACCAAATAGACTATCACTTACAGATGAAGCGGAGGTTGAGTCTATAGGGTTTGAGCACTTTAAACTACAAACTAACTCTTTAGAAGTTGGGGTGCTTTATTATGCTCGTATAGAGATGCCAGTGTATCCTAAGCGAGATGTAGCAGTATTTTTTAAAGCTATTGAGCCATCTTTAGCAAAAATTGTTAGCATGCATGAGCGTGATGAAAAAGAGTGGAATGCATACTTAACTGCAAGAGAACGTGTGCTTATCCGTGAGGCTAGAGAGGCTAAAAATGAGGTTTGATCAAATAAATATAGAGTATTTAGTAGTTGCAATGGCAGCTATGATTTTGTATTTGATTTATTATGTTTTTACAAAAGATTCACAATATAATAAAAATATCCGTTCAGTTGCTACAGTAGCTGAAGAGTTAAATAAAGAGATATTTTACCTAAAGAAAAAACTTACAGATACGCAAAAAACTATAAAAAGTTCAACATCTCGCATGAGTGATGATGATATTTATCAAGAGGTAGAACGCACAGTTTACGATATGGTAAAGCCACTATCGATAGGTTTAAAAAGGCTTGAAGAGAGCGTACATACAATCGATGAAACAATCAATAACAGAATTACCTCTTTAGAAAGCGGAGTAAAACAAATAAGTATTCCAACTTCAGTTCATGGAAATGATGATGAAAAAATTATCTCACTTTTTCAACAAGGTATCACCTTAGATACTATCTCAAAAGAGTTGCATATATCTAAAGCAGAAGTTGAATTTGTTCTAAAAATCAACAAAATAAAGTAATTAAAAAAGTATATCATGGCAGATACTAAACTATTTACTCTAGTCTCATTATTAATTGGAATTAGTATAGTTTTAACATACACTTTATCTGCTTATATAACTTTACTTTTTGGAGTTAGTGAGTTTCATTTTGCTATTAGACAGTCGGTTTTTGGAATCTCTAGTATTTTAGTTATTTGGCTTTTAGCTCAAGGTAATCCAGATAAACTCTTAACTCCTATCGGTTTTACCCTTTTTATTGGTTCTGCATTTTTGATGATAATCATGCCATTTTTACCTGAGACTTTTGTATCGGCAGTTGGTGGGGCAAAGCGTTGGATAAAACTGTTTGGTTTCTCTCTTGCTCCAGTTGAGTTTTTTAAAGTTGGATTTGTTTACTTTTTAGCTTGGAGTTTTTCTCGTAAACTTGGTCATCATGATGGTATGGGAATAAAGCAAGAGTTTATCCGTTTCGCACCATATGGTTTTATATTTATAGGAGCTATGTTTATGATAGCTTTTATCCAAAATGACTTAGGTCAGGTTGTTGTCCTTGGTCTGACATTACTTTTTTTACTGATGTTTGCTGGAAGTAGTTTTAGATTTTTCCTTTCTTTATTGCTTGGTGCATTAGGTTTTTTCTTATTTTTTATATTTACAGCTGAGCATAGAATCCTTCGTATCAAATCATGGTGGGCATTAGCACAAAATAGTGTGTTAGAGATTTTACCAGAGTCAATAGCTAAACAACTACGTGTACCAACAGAGGTTGAGCCATATCAGATAGGACACTCACTAAATGCCATTCACAATGGTGGTCTTTTTGGAACTGGTTTAGCAAATGGAACATTTAAGCTTGGTTTTCTTTCAGAAGTTCATACTGACTTTGTGTTAGCAGGTTTAGCTGAAGAGTTTGGTTTTGTTGGTGTGTTGTTTGTAGTGTTTATATTTTTATGGATGATTCAGCGTATATTTAAAATTGCAAATAGGACTAATGACTTAAGAATATATCTTTTTAGTGTTGGTGTTGGACTTTTACTATCATTCGCGTTTTTAGTAAATGCTTATGGTATCTCTGGAATCACTCCTATTAAGGGGATATCTGTACCGTTCCTTTCATATGGTGGTTCAACTATGCTTGCAGCTTCCATAGCAATAGGTATGGTTTTAATGGCATCTAAAAAAGCGAAAATGGAATAGTTATGAAGATTTGTATAACAGGTGGCGGAACTGGTGGACATTTGATGATTGCTCAGGCTTTAGCAGAAGCTGGAGTGAATGAGGGTCATGAATTGATTTTTATAGGTTCTACAAAAGGGCAAGATAAAAAATATTTTGAATTTCATAGTGATTTTTCAAATGTGTATTTTTTAGAAACAACAGGAGTTGTAAATCAAAAAGGACTCGGTAAGTTTGTAGCACTTTTTAAAGTATTTATGGCATTTTTTAAAGCTAGAAGTATTTTAAAAAAGCATAATATTCAGGCAACTTATAGTGTTGGTGGATTCTCGGCTGCTCCTGCTTCACTAGCTAGTATTAGTAAGTTTATACCATTTTTTATACATGAACAAAATGCAGTTGAGGGAAGACTTAACAAACTTCTAAAACCATTTGCAAAACGATTTATATCTGCTTATGATAAAAATTCTGTTATAAAAGGCTACCCAGTAAAAGATGTATTTTTTAAAACTGCTAGAGTTCGAGAGAGTTTAAAAACTATTATCTTTTTAGGTGGAAGTCATGGTGCAAAAGCCATCAATGATTTAGCCCTCTCTACATGTAGAGAGCTTAGTAAAAGAGGAATCAAGATAATTCATCAAGCTGGTGAGGCTGATTTTGAGCGTGTAAAAAAAGAGTATAAAGCTCTACATGTAGAGGCTGAGGTGTATGCTTTTACAAAAGAGTTAGATAAACTTATATCTAAAGCAGACTTAGCAATAAGCCGTGCTGGAGCTAGTACACTTTGGGAACTTACCGCAAATGGATCTCCAGCTTTATATATACCGTATCCTTATGCTGCTGGAGATCATCAGTATCATAATGCTAAGTTTATAGTTGAGCATGAATTGGGTTGGTGTGAGCGTGAAGGTGATGGATTAAAAGATAAATTATTGAGTATATTAGATGAAGATTTAAAAACAAGAAGTGAAAAACTTTTAGAATATAGCCAAAAAGATGTAGCTAAAAAGATGATACAAGATTTAGTGAAAGTTGTAAATGCTTAGAGAAATAGCACAAGAGTTAGTTGATCTTATATTTGACTGGGGATACATAGGGATTTTTTTACTCATGGTAGTTGAGTCTTCATTTTTACCTTTTCCATCTGAAATAGTTTTGATTCCTGCAGGTTATCTAGCTTCACAAGGGCAAATGAGTATCCCTTTGATTATAAGTACTGCATTAGCTGGTTCTCTGATTGGTGCATTTATTAATTATTATTTAGCACTAACTCTTGGTAGAAAAATCTTAGAAAAATATGGAAGATACTTTTTTATAAGTGAAGCCACTTTAGATAAAATGGATATTTTTTTTGCAAAACATGGGGCGATATCAACTTTTATAGGAAGGCTTATCCCAGGTATTAGACAACTTATATCTATCCCTGCAGGATTATCTAGGATGAACTTGGCAGTTTTTTCAACCTACACAGCATTAGGTGCTGGTATCTGGGCATTAGTCTTAACAATGCTTGGGTATTTTATAGGGGAAAATCAGGAGCTTATAGATATTTACCTTAAGCAAATAACTATGGCTGTTTTATTTATACTCGTCATAATTGCTTTTTGGTATGTTTATAGAAATAATAAATTAAAGGAAAATAAATAATGATTAAAATAGATGATAAAGCACCAGAGTTTTGCTTACCAAACCAAGATGATGTAGAGATATGTCTGCGTGATTTAAAGGGAAAGTGGATAGTTTTATACTTTTATCCAAGAGATAATACTCCTGGTTGTACTACTGAAGCTTGTGAGTTTACTGAAGCTGCTCCAGATTTTAGCGAACTCGATGCTGTGATACTTGGCGTGAGTGCTGATAGTACTAAAAAACATCGTAATTTTATAGAGAAGAAAGATTTAGGAATCACCCTTTTGTCTGATGAGTCTACTGATATGATGCAAGAGTATGGTGTTTGGCAACTAAAGAAGAACTATGGCAAAGAGTATATGGGAATAGTTCGTACTACTTTGATTATTAATCCTGAGGGGATTGTAAAAGCTGTGTTTGAGAAAGTTCGTGTTAAAGAGCATGTTGCTAAGGTTAAAGAAGAGTTGCTTCGTTTGGCTTCATAGGAGTTAAGTATATATAGTTCCATCTCAGGAGAGATGGAACAAGAAGGCTCTACATGTAGAGGATTATAAGACTTAGTATCTATATCTTATGTAGAAACGGATATCTTGTGCTTTGTCTACAACAGACAGTCCATTTCCATCAACTGTAGTAGAAGTAATTCTTGTAGGAGTTCCAGAAGCATTACCGAAGAATCCATTACTTCCTGTATAGTCATAATCAATATATGTATAACGAAGTTGTATTGATAAAATATCTTCAACAAGGTATTCTGTAAAATATGCTTCATAAGCATCACCGCGAGTAGCTATTTTTGAACCTATATTCGTATCTTCACCATAAGTCATTGCTCGCCAGTAGTTAGAACCATGATTAAACTCAAATCCCCATCTACCATTTTCAGTAAGCAGTGAAGGAATTTGTGTACCTATCCAATATGAATAACCAGTTACAGATTCTTCTGAGCCTAACATACCACCTCTTGGATTACCAATAGAGTTTGCATTATTATTTGGATCTGTCCTGCTAAATGCACCACTTATAAAGAAAGTAGTTTCATCTAAAAAGTCAGACCATTCATCACCAATACCATTTATAGTAATATTAGCAGTTCCACTATGCATTCCACCTACATTATCAAATCCACCAACACCATCAGAGTCAATTAAATTATTAGCATAATAATACATCATATTTATAGAGTATTGTTTATCATCATAAGGAACAAATATAAGTCCTGATAGGTCAATATCTGTATTTTCAGTGTCATTATCTGCATAAGGAGTGTTTGAAAATTTAGGAGCAGCATTACTCATACCTCGTCCAGCACATAATTTAATAGATGTATTCCATGGCTTATATACTGTAAACTTAGCAGATGCACCATCAAATTCAACATTTATACCATGAGCTAAAGGTGAAGATGCATGATCATCATCTCTAAAGTTGATTAGATGTCCATTTGTTGATGGACGACGACCCACAGAGAATGTCCAAGGTATATCTGCCCCAAAAAATTCTTGATCTTGCCATAAGAAATAAGCTTGACGAACTCTAATCTGATCATCATAAGCATTTTCATTAGCTATCCAGTCAAAACTTTCCATACCATTGTTTGTTGAGGCTCCTGAACGAGCACCAAAAGCTTTATTGTAAGCTAACTGACCTTTAAAGCTTAAGTTGTTTGTAGCTTTATAACCCATGTCAATCCATAACCTATTTGTCATGAACGCATCATTTTCTTCTTTTGAGCCATCTGCTAAATCATATTGCATATTTTCAATCGCAAATCTATAGTCAATTTTAAACTTTAAGTGAGAACCAGATGTAGCACGAGTTAAATCAGATACAGCTTCTTCAAGATCAGCTATTCTTTCCTCATCAGTAGCGATATCATCTTCTTCGTCATCTTCCTCTTCGTCATCATCCTCTGCGGCAGCTATAACTGCTCCAGTAGCATCAGCTTTGGCAACCTCTTCGCCATCTTCATCTTCAGAATCATCTGTATCATTTGAGACCACTTTATCATCATCTTCATCATTGGCATCTTCATCAGCTTCAGCATTTTTTGTGGAAGTGACTTTCTGTGCTTTTAGTTCAGATATCTCTTGCTTTAAAGCATTCATCTGCTTTTCCATTGCTTCAAATCTCTCAAGCATTGACTGTGCATTTAAGTTTGTACTTAAAAGAGCAGCTGTTGCTAAAGATAGTATCAGTGGCTTATTCATATGTTCCCCTTATAGTAAAAAGTATCTATAGTTATATAATACTTTTTTATATTTGTATTGCTAGTACTATACAGTTTTAAATATAAATTTTTTTTTAAATTATATAAGTATTTGTTAATTATCTCTGCAAAAGCATAAATTAAATATACTTTGTGTATAATTCGCGGATTTTTCTTCTCTACATGTAGAGCAGTTAATATTAACAGACTATGTCAAAAGTTAGTGCAACTCTTTACTCTTAAAGAACTTGTTCGACATACTCAAAGTAAAACTAACAAATTTCTGGCTTGAAACTATAGCCCTTAAAGGACCTTATATGGTAACTATGAAAGACTTATTAGAATGTGGTGTTCACTTCGGACATCAAACTCGTCGTTGGAATCCAAAAATGAAAAAGTATATTTTTGGTGTTAGAAAAAATATCTATATTATAGATTTACAAAAAACTCTTCGTTATTTCCGTAACACTTATACAATCGTTGTTGATGCAGCAGCTAAAGGCGATGTAATTTTATTTGTTGGTACTAAAAAACAAGCTCGTAACTCTGTAAAACAAGCGGCAATCGATTGTGGTATGCCATATGTAGATAACAGATGGTTAGGTGGTATGCTTACTAACTTCCCAACTATTCAAAAATCTATCCGTAAACTTGATGTTATTACTGAGATGCAAGAAAATGGTCAAATTGATCTTTTAACTAAAAAAGAAGCATTAATGCTTGCTCGTAAAAAAGTTAAACTTGAAGCATACTTCGGTGGTATCCGTGATATGAAAAAACTTCCAGATATGTTATTTGTTGTAGATGCAGTTAAAGAACACATTGCTGTTTTAGAAGCTCGTTGTCTTAACATCCCTATCGTTGCACCTCTTGATACTAACTGTGATCCAGATTTAATTGATTATCCAATTCCTGGAAATGATGATGCAATTCGTTCTATTCAACTTTTCTGTAGAGAGATGACTGAAGCAATCAACGAAGGTAAAGCACTTGCAGCTGCACCAGTTGAAGAAGAGCAAACTGAAGAAGTTGTTGAAACTGAAGCACCTGCTGAAGTAGCAGCGGCAACTGAGGAAGCATAATCATGGCAGTTACAGCAGCACAAGTTAAAGAACTAAGAGCATCTACTGATGCTCCTATGATGGACTGTAAAAAAGCTCTTGTTGAAACTGATGGAGACATGGCTAAAGCAACTGAATGGTTAAAAGAACGCGGTATCGCTAAAGCAGCTAAAAAAGCTGATAGAGTTGCTGCTGAGGGTCTTGCTGGGATTGTTATCGCTGATGATTTTTCTAAAGCTACTGTTATCGAGATTAACTCTGAAACTGACTTCGTTGCACAAAATGAAGGTTTCCAAAATCTTGTAAAAGATTCTGCAAAAGAAGTTTTTAATAATCAACCAGCTGATGTAGCTGCATTTAATGCATCTGAATTTGGTGCTAAATTTGCGGCAGAAGTTGCTAAAATCGGTGAAAAAATTGAGATGCGTCGTTTTGGTACATTAACAGCATCTCCAACTGAAGCACTTAATGGTTATATTCACTCTAACAACCGTATTGCGGTTATTATTAAAGCTGAATGTGACTCTGAAAAAACTGCTGAGGGTATGAGAAACGTACTTAAGCAAGTTGCAATGCATGCATCTGCAATGAAGCCAAGCACTCTTTCTTACAAAGATTTTGATCCAGCTTATGTTGAGAGTGAAACTAAAGGTAGAATTGAAGCACTTAAAAAAGAGAATGAAGAGTTAGTAAGACTTAAAAAAACTCTTAAAAATGTTCCAACATATATCTCTATGCTTCAATTGACTGATGATGTTATGGCTCAAGCTGAAACTGATATCAAAGCTAAACTTGCTGAACAAAATAAACCTGAAAAGATTTGGGACAAAATTGTACCAGGTCAAATAGCTCGTTTTATCTTAGATAATACTTTACTAGATCAAGAACAAGCATTATTAGATCAACAATATGTTTTAGATGACAAGAAAACTGTAGCACAGGCTGTTGAAGCTGCTGCTAAAGCTCTTGGTGGTACTGCTACAATCACTGAATTTATTCGCCTTGAAGTTGGTGAAGGAATTGAAAAAAAAGAGGATGATTTTGCTGCAGAAGTTGCTGCACAAATGGGTTAATCCTTAGGATTAAACACTCTACTTTTTATAAAAGGTCAGGACTTAGGTCTTGACCTTTTTTTTTGCCTTCTTTTTAACAATCTTTGCTATAATCTCTTTATGAATTTATTATCCGCACAAAACTTATCACAATCATTTGAGTATGAACTATTTTCTGATGTTAGCTTAGAATTAAATGAAAAAGAAACTATAGCTATTATAGGTATGAGTGGTAGTGGAAAATCTACATTACTTAATGCATTATCTACTTTACTCAAACCAGATAGCGGGACTATCTCGATTTTTGGTAAAGATGTTTATAAGATGAAGCAAAAAGAATTAGCAGAGTTAAAGCGTAATGAGTTAGGATTAGTTTTTCAGTCTCACTATCTTTTTAAAGGTTTTTCCGCTTTAGAAAATCTTGAAGTTTCAATGATCCTTTCAAAGCAAAAGATAGATGAAGAACTACTAAAGAGATTAAATATTTATGAGGTTATAGAGCAAAAAGTAACAGAACTCTCTGGTGGACAACAACAGCGGGTTTCTATTGCTAGAGTTTTAACGAAAAAACCACGTCTACTTTTTGTAGATGAACCAACTGGAAACTTAGATAAAGAAACAGCAAGTGAAGTTATGAAACTATTTTTTGAATATGTTGAAAATAATAATGCAGGTATGATACTTGTAACACATGATGAAGAGTTGGCTTATCATTGCAAGAGTGTTTATAAACTTGAGAATAAAGAACTTATTAAAGTAAAATAGATGCAATGGGCAGAGGTATTTTCAGAAGTATATATAGTTGGTTTTATACTTTTATTTTTTAGATTTGCTGCTTTATTTATGGCTACTCCAATTTTTGCACATAAAAATATACCTCAAAATATAAAAGCTTCTATAGCTTTTTTCTTTACAATAGTTTTTTACTCATCTATGCCCCCTGTAACCATAGCTATTACAATTCCGAATATAGTTATAGCGATCCTATCTGAGGTTCTATTTGGACTTTCAGTTGGACTTGTTTTACAGCTTGCTTACAACACTATAACTTTTGCAGGTGGACAAATATCGTTTATGATGGGTTTCTCTATGGCTACTGCAATAGATCCTGCAAACGGTGTAAGTATGCCGATAATTTCTCAGTTTTTATCGTTAATAGCACTGATGATTTTATTTGCTCTTGATATGCACCATTGGATACTTTTATTTATAGATGGAACACTAAAGACTATCCCACTTGGTGGTTTTTTAGTCACTGAAGATTTTTTTAACTATATTATCAAAGCAGGATCAAATATGTTTATGGTTGGCTTTATGATAGCCTTCCCAATCACCGCATTATCTTTATTGGCTGATGTAATATTTGGGATGCTTATGAAAACTATGCCTCAGTTTAACCTTCTTGTTATTGGTTTTCCAATCAAAATTATGGTTGCTTTTGTGGTGTTAATTGCTACCTTAAGTGCTACAATGTTGATTTTAAAAACACAAATGCAAGAAGCTTTTAATGTTTTAGAGATGTTTTTTTAGTTTTTTTTGATACAATAATGACAATAAGGAACCTAGTATGAAAATCTTACTTTTAAATGATAATCCAGTAGTAACTAAGTTAGTGACCCTAAGTGCACAAAAAACTTCAGATACTTTAGAGGTTGTGGATAATGTTGACGCTATTGAGGGAAGTTCTTATGACTTATTAGTAGTTGATGATACTTTATATAGTACTGAAGCGATGAGTGCTTTAAATGAAAAAATAACTTTTTCAAAATCATTGTATATTTGTTCACGAGATGCTGAGTCTGTAGATACTTTTACATCAACGCTGAAGAAGCCTTTTTTACCAACTGATCTTGTTGAACTTTTTGCTTCTTTTGGTGAAAATATTAGTAAAGTAGAAGAGGTAAATATAGAGTCTGATGCTGAATCTGATGAAGTTTCAGAACTTGATGAACTCGAAGAGATCAGCTTAGAGAATGACTCAGACGAAGCAGATAAAGAACCTGAAGAGTTAGAAGATATTAGTTTAGATGAAGATATAGATGAACTTGATGATGATTTAGAGTTAGAAGATCTTGAAGAAGTAGAGTTAGATGAAGAGTTAGATTTAGATGATGTAGAACTTGAAGAGGAACTAAATCTTGATGACTTGGATAAAGAAGTAGATTTAGAATCAGATGCTAAATCCGATGAAGATTCAGAACTTGATGAGCTTGAAGGGCTTAGCTTAGAGGATGATTCAGAAGAGAGTGTACTAGACAAAGATGATTTACAAGAAGTTCAAGACTTACTAGATGAAGTGAATATAGAGTCTGACGCTGTATCTGATGAAGTTTCAGAACTTGATGAACTCGAAGAGCTTAGTTTAGAGAGTGACTCAGACGAAGATGAACCTGACGAACTTGAAGAACTAAATATAGAGTCTGGCACTGAATCTGATGAAGTCTCAGAACTTGATGAACTCGAAGAGCTTAGTTTAGAGAGTGACTCAGACGAAGATGAACCTGACGAACTTGAAGAACTAAATATAGAGTCTGACACTGAATCTGAGGAAGTCTCAGAACTTGATGAACTCGAAGAGCTTAGTTTAGAGAGTGACTCAGACGAAGATGAACCTGACGAACTTGAAGAACTAGATCTAGATCTAGATATAGATCTAGATATAGAGTCTGACGCTGAATCTGATGAAGTTTCAGAACTTGATGAACTCGAAGATCTCAGTTTAGAGAGTGATTTAGACGAAGATGAACCTGACGAACTTGAAGAACTTGATGAACTTGATGAACTTGATGAACTCGAAGAGCTTAGCTTAGAGAGTGACTCAGACGAAGATGAACCTGACGAACTTGAAGAACTAGATATAGAGTCTGACGCTGAATCTGATGAAGTTTCAGAACTTGATGAACTCGAAGATCTTAGCTTAGAGAGTGACTCAAACGAAGTAGATAAAGAACTAGAACTAGATGAGATAGAAGAACAAATTCAAGAAGCTGAAGAAAGTTTAACAGAGGAAGATTTAGCTCAAGAGGTTGATGAAGAAATTTTAACGGATATTGCTGATTTAGATTCTTTAACAAGCACAGATTTAAAACTTGCTATTGGTGAACCTGTTGAAGTAGATGCAGAATCTGACGCTGAATCTAGCGAAGTTTCAGAAGTAAATCCAGAGTCTGACGCTGAATCTAGCGAAGTTTCAGAAGTAAATCCAGAGTCTGACGCTGAATCTAGCGAAGTTTCAGAAGTCAATGAGCTCGAAGAGCTCAGCTTAGAATCTGATTCAAGCAAGAC
>Ga0256842_1000668_pt1 | contig 29914 bp, 28 predicted proteins | sample 4559240metaG_FD_185973 | JGI IMG/M metagenome (GOLD analysis project Ga0256842, IMG submission 185973) | Hydrothermal vent microbial communities from Guaymas Basin, Mexico - 4559-240 | ecosystem: Environmental > Aquatic > Marine > Hydrothermal vents | place: Mexico: Guaymas Basin | collected... | reverse complement strand
AGTTACTTTTGAGTTATGCGCACCACTTACTGCTGGACCATGATCTGCAACAGTTTTCATAACAGTTTCTATAAAGTCTGTAGCCCATTTTGGGTACTGTTTTTTGAACCATAAAAGAGAAACAACATCACCAATACTTTTTCCAGTATCTGGAGTAGCAACACTTGAAATTGGAAAACCTGCATAAGTAGCTTCTTCGCCTCTATCATCAGATATGGTACAGATAAACTGTTTACTTCTTCTAACTTTTGGAACTATATTGATCTCTGGTTCAGGGATAGGATCAAGATTTAGTGACTCAAAAACTTCTTTTATTTTCGCTGGTAAATCATTGAAAGTTGCTGGAACATGGATACCAGCTTCAGCCATTGCCTTATTTTTATACTCAGCTGTTTCCATTTCACCATTTGCAGATGCACCTGCATGACCAAATTGAACACCACTGTCATAATATTTAGCAATTGTACCGATACACCATGCAATGATTGGTTTAGTAATCTTACCAGATTTAACTGCTTCAATAACTTTATACTCTTCAGTACCACCAACTTCACCAAGAAGAATCATGTATTTAACATCTGGATTTTTTTCCATTCTGAGAAGATTATCGATAAAAACTGAACCAACAAATCTATCACCACCAATAGCAACACCTTCAGCAATACCATCAGCATTAATAGCAATAATGTTTGAAAGTTCGTTAAAAAGACCACCTGAACGAGTTACAAGTCCACATGAACCTGCACGATGAAGTTTAGAGTTTACAATATTTTCAATAGTACCACCAATATTTGCAACTTTGAATGCACCCGGAGTTATAGCACCAACGGTAGCAGGTCCAATAACAGTTACACCAAGCTCTCTAGCTTTTGCATTCATACCACGAGCAAGTCTCTCAGGAATACCCTCTGCAGTAATCATCATAGATGAAAAACCACCAATCTCTAAAGCTTCCATAGTTACATCATAAGCTGTTCTAAATGATGCAAAGTTTAATAAAACATCAGCTTGAGGCTGAGCAGCTTTTGCAGCAGCAGTTGTTTTATAAAGTGGAATCATTATCTCATCGGCACCATAGAAAAATTTCTCAAATTTATTCCCACTTGTAGGTGCAACAATAGCAGCTACTGATGGTTTTTCTCTTTTGATTGTGTAATCATAATCTAGCATTCTTTGGATAGCTGTTTTATTGTTATTCCAAAAAATTGCTTGTGTATCTCTAGTATATAATCTTTCCATATTTTCTCCCTACTTCTCTAATGCCATACGAACAATATCAGTAACATGCGTTTCTGGTCCGTAAACTTCTATATCAAGTCCTAATCTATCAGCAGCTTCTTTAATATCTTTTAAACCTTTTTCATAGTTTGGTCCACCACGACGAACATAGATTTTTATACCAACCTCTTTCATCTTGTCTGCATACTCTTCAAATGCTTGGATAATACCTGTAAAAGTTTTTGCAACATCTGTAAAGTTAGCAATAGCTCCACCAATAATCATAATCTTATCACGACCTTGAGCATCTTTTTCTCTAGTCATTAGGTCTAAAATAGTTTCTGCATAGAATTTTGTTTCACCAGTAGTTGGACCACCTGAATACTCACCATAGTTTGCAAGGTCATCAATACCAGCAAAATCAGCAATAGTATCAGCATAAACAACTGACGCACCACCACCAGCAACCATAGTCCAAATTCTAGCTTCTGGTTTAAGAAGTGTAAGTTTTAGTGAAGCACCAGTTTTTGCATCTGCTTCTTCAATAGCTTCAACCTCTGGAGATTTTGATTCCATACCAAAAGCAGTAGGATATTCAACATCACCCCACTCATCCACCATCATAAATCCAGCAGTATCATCAAGTTTTGCAACCATATCAAGAAGTTCAATTTTATTACCCTGCATTACAAATGGATTGATTTCAAGGTATGCAAAATTAAGTTCACGATAAGCTCTAAAGAAACCAATAGCAAATTTTGCAAAGTTTTCTTTATCTTCATCTTTTACATCTGCAGGAATATTTGCTTTGATTTTCTCGGCAATCTCCTCTTCAGTATCAGTGATAGCAAAAGCAACTTCAGTTACTTTTTCATCCCAACCCTCTTCAACTTCCATTCCACCTTCAGCAGACATATAAAGCATATCATTATCACCAACACAAGTAGCAGAGATATAATACTCTTCACTTTGATCATGTGGGGTAAAAGGCTCAACTATAAAATGAGTAAGCATATCTACTTTTGGCTCACCAGTTGGCTCATCACCATCAAATGAAAAGTAAACTGATTGTTCCGAAGATGATTTTTCATCTATCCAAGAAGCAGCTTTTGCCAATGATACATCACCAGGTTTTGCATCTTTAAAAAGAACTAAACCATTTTTACCACGCTTACCAAACAACATATCTGGTTTTGCAACTAACGCTTTTTCATTTAACCATTTTTTATCTTTTGCAGCTTCAAGAAGTTCTGATCCATTTTGAACCATAACTGTTTCGTAAGCATATGTAAAATCTGGAAAGTATTTATCCCAGTGCTTTGCTAAGATTGACTTAGCATCATATTCTCGTATCGCTTTTTGAGCCATAGAAACTCCCTATTTTGTTATTTAGGGGCATTTTAACATATCTTATTTAATGATTGTCTTCACTTTGTTATTAACACCAAAGAGATTTATTTAATGTTTATTTTTGTAACGCTTGCATTATATATTATTTTATTGTTGTAACGAATAGTGACATTAGAAGATAAATTATTATCATTTATAGGTTTTTCATCTAAGATATATTGTTTACACTTTGATATTGCATAAAATTTTAGTCTTTTTTGCATACTTCCATCTGTATTTACACAGTCTATACCTCTAGTTTTAAGTTTTTTGGATAGCTCCTTGGCGATATGCATCTTGTATGCAAAATGCTTTTGCGGATTGTCTAAAATCAAATATATATATTTATTAAAAAGTACCAAAAAACTATTTAATAATAAAAAAACTAAGGATAATACAAAAGCAGCTTTATATTTTGTTCTAAAAATTTTAAGTCTTACTCTATATGAAGTAGCAAATGTTTGTGCAACCAAAGGAAGTGCAACTATAAGGTATGGAGCAAAGTGTTCAATATAAATTCTTTGCCTAAAAGATAATAATAAAGATACTAAAAGGGTTACAGAAGATATAAACCATAATATATCCATCTCTCTAGTTAAATATCTTCTATATAATACATAAAAAATATAAATAAAGATTATTGGAGTAAAGATAGCACAATATAGACCAATAGCATCTAAAAAATGCCCTTGTGGTAAGCCTTGAGTATCAATACCATAAAAAAACATAGATATTAAAAATGCAACTAAATTAAAAGATAAAAAAGACTTGTCTTTGTTATATAATGCAAAAAATATTAAAGAGAAAAAGAGATATAAAAAACCACCATCTATAATTGCATAGATAGATAATAAAAAATAGATATAAAGTTGTGGTACTTTTTTATACATGTATATAAACAACAAAAGTCCAAATATTACAAATCCTGCATTATCAACAAGTATTGCAGAACTTGTAACTCCCGGAAGCAATACGAATATAAACATCAACCATAATCTATCCCTATCATATCTTAAATAACTTTTTGAAATTTTATACAATAACACAAAACTTAATACATGTAAGGCTATCATAGGTAAACGAAGAGCAAAATCATTGTAGCCAAAAAGAAAAAGAGAAGCCCGTTCAATAATTTGTAAAAAAGTTACCTTACCATAAAGCATAGAAGCCTCATGATAAGATATAGATAACTCTGAAATTTCTAAGAATAAAACTAAAACATCTATCCCAAGTATTAAGAAAAAGATGTATTTAGATTTCATATTTTTAAAAAATTTCCAATAATTGCATGTCCATGTTCGCTCATAATAGATTCTGGATGAAATTGAACACCATAAATCTCTTTATCTTTTACATGAAGAGCCATTATTTCATTATCATCTTCACTATATGCTGTTGCTTCTATAATATCTGGTAAATTATTTTTATCAACTATAAGCGAATGATACCTAGTAGCAATAAATTCTTGCGGTAAATCTTTAAATATCTCACATGCCAAAGTTTGTTTCATAATTGAAGTTTTACCATGCATCATATGTTTTGCACGGATAATCTTTCCACCAAAAACTTGAGCAATGCTCTGATGTCCCAAGCATATCCCTAAAATCGGTAATTTATCTTTAAAATATTCTATAACTTCTAAAGTAACACCAGCTTCATCAGGAGATGCTGGTCCAGGGGAGATAATAATTTTCTCTGGATTTAGCTTTTCTATTTCCAAAACACTCATCTCATCATTTCTGATGATTTTCAAATCTGCTCCCAACTCCCTGCAATATTGCACAATATTATATGTAAAACTATCATAATTATCTATCATTAAAATCATAACAGAAGTATATCTAGTTTGCTCTTTTATTTTCATTAGAAATAAAAATATTTTCTCCACTTCTAAGCATCACAGCTAGTTAACTAACTTTGAATTTGTTTTTTGTTTGTAAGTTGTTGCAAATAATTTGAGATATTTATCAGTGAAAAAGTTACTAAAAATATCATTAACCCTGGGAAAAAACTAACCCACCATGCAATTTCTACAACATCTTTGCCACCACTTAAAATCGTTCCCCAACTCATCTGAGGAGCTACAATCCCCAAACCTAAAAAGCTAAGTCCAGATTCTGCGAGTATAGCACCACCAACACCAAAAGTAAAACTAACAAAATAGATAGGAGCTAAAATTGGAGCGTAGTATTTAAACAAAATCTTTATTTTACTTACATTTGCAATATTTAAAATCTTAATAAAAGGTTCTGAAGTGATTTTAAAACTCTCAGAACGGATAAGTCTCGCCGTAGTCATCCAACCTGTAATAGATATAATAACTATCAAAACCCATGCAGAAGCATTTACATAACTCACAAGTGCCAAAAGGAGAAAAAAAGTTGGAAAAGTTAAAAATAAATCAACTATAACAACAAAAGATTTATCAAAACCATTTCTAAAATACCCAGCCATAGAACCAAAAATCAATCCAATTAAAGAGGATATAAAGGCACTTCCAACACCTATAATAAGAGATATTTTACCACCTTCTATCAGCCTTGCTAAAATATCTCTACCAAGTCTGTCTGTTCCTAAAAGATGTTCAAATGATGGTGCAACTAAGATGGAATTACTATCTAGCAAATAAGCATCAACATGATAAAACAAAGAACCTAAAAAACAAAACAGAAAAATAAACACCAAAATAAGGATGCTAAATTTTGGCATAAAAACTACTGTTTAATCCCAAGAAGCGTTTGCATCATCTGGTCTATGGTTGTTATAACTTTTGCAGCAGCACCATAAGATGTTTGGTATTTGATTAGGTTCGTCATCTCTTCATCTACACTCACTTTTGAAACAGATGCATACTCTTTTTCAGTAGAATTAAACTGTGCCGTTACTGTATCATTTCGTAAAATCGCTCTATTTGTCTCTGTTCCAACATCCGTAGCAACAGTATCAAACATACCATACATAGTTGAATTATATGTTGCTAAACCAACTTTAAAATCATAATTTTCATATTGTTGCTGAACCATATCTAGGGCAACTCTGTTATCACCAGAAGATGAAGAATAACCTGCACTTAAAAGGTTTGGATCGTTTTTTATTTCATTATTTAAAGATATATCCCTAGCATTTTCACCATCAAACAATCTACTTAAACCGACAGCTCCCGCAAAATTAGTCCCAGATGCGAATGTATCATCTTTTAGATTATCTGAAACAGCAAAGGTATAACCTTCTGATTTAAAAGATGGATTTAATCTAAACTCTAATCTATTTTGCCCATCAGCACTAGAACCCCAGTTAAATACCAAATAATCATCTATATCGTTATTTGCATTATCATCATCGTTATCATCTATATTGGCTTCCATCTGCCCTTTTATAGAGTTTGTTCCTTTTGTCATGGTAGTTGCTATATCTATATTTATCCCTCTTGATGCCACCTCATTACCATCAACATCATATACTATCAGATTAAAAGAACCCTCTTTAATATTTAAATTTGAATTTAAAAGTGAATTTTCAGGATTTATATTTAAATCATTAGATTGCATACTTGTCGTAGAACTTTGTGCATACAGATTGTTACTTGATTCTATTAGACCTTTAGCAAAAGCATCAAGTTCACTAACAACATTTTGTAAAATTCCATCAGTTGGCATATCATCTGTTGTATCTAAAGAAGCTCCTCTAAGATTTAAAATGGAACCTATTTTACCATTATCTATTTTTTCTGCCATTGGAATCAAAGTTCCATCTTGTCTTTCATAAGATATATCATAAAATCCATATCTGTTTGTTTCTTTGTTGATATGAAGGGGATGATAACTGTTTCCATCTACTATATTAAAACCGTTTACACTAAGTGTATAGCTACCTGTTCTAGTGTTTGATGAACTATCTATCTGAATATTTGATTCTAATTGTCCTTGCTTTACCTTTGCACCAATTAGTTTTGAGAGACTATTTTCTAGTACATTTCTTCTATCTCTTAAATCATTTGCCGGATATACATCTCCAGATTCTGCCTCATCTATCTGCACATTTACAGTAGCCAACTCTTTTGCCAGACTATTTACTTCGTTTATATTTACCGATAATTCATCATTAATTTGTGATTGTAGTGATAAAACTTTATTTTGCGTATCTGTAATATGTTGAGAAAGAATTTCAGTTTGTTTTACTAAAGCAAGTTTTATAGCATTGTTATCTGGATTATCTGAAAATGTTTGCCACATATTATAATATTCTTGTAAATCTGATTTTACCCCTACTCCATCAATCTCTGGAAAATATGTTGAAAGTTCATTTAATGTTTTTTTTTCATAATCACTATGTTCTTTATCTGCAGACAAACCATTATATCTATCAAATACAAAATTATCAAAAACTCTTTTAACAGTTTGAACATCGGCACCGTTTCCAACTTGTCCAGGAAGCATACTTACAGGTGTGGCTGCTTCAGAAACCACCCTTTGTCTCGTATATCCTTCACTATCAACATTTGCTATATTATGCCCTGTTGTGTCTATACCTTGTTGAGCGACATTTAAACCAGAATAACCAATATATAGTGAATTAAATATTGAAGACATCTTAAACTCTCACTTCCAAAATAGTTGGATTTTTTGTAGCAACTTTGTTGTAGCCTTGCATCTCAGTCGGAACTAATCTTTCTAAAAATGTATTATATAAATTACTTACAGCCAAAACCAATTTTGCATATCTTTGATTGATGTTTCTAAGGTTTGAAAGTTCTACTTTTAACTCATCTAAAAACTGATGTTGCTCCTCATTTAAAAGCTCTGGTAAATCTTTATCTGGATTTGCACTCATTAAAGATGAAATCTCATAATCAATCATTGCTTTTTTTTGCTCAAAACTTTTTATCTTCTCATCTTTTAATGACAATCTTTCAAACTGTGGGTCATGCCCCGCTTCTTTAATATCTTCTATATCAGATTCAGTTATTTCGATTAAATCTTTTAAATCTTTTAAAGCATTTTTTAAATGATGAGACAACATGTCAACCCCCTACCTTTTTGTATTTTACAACAACTCTTCAGCAATCTTCTCTGAAAGAGCTTGTATATTAACCTTATATTCGCCAGACTCCAAAGATGTCCTGACTCTATCAACATTACTCATATCACCCTGTTTTGAAATACTTGCATTAGCTCGTTTTGAAACACCTTTAGCTTCATTGGAACCAGTTGCATAAGCATTACGAACAGTAGCACTATTAACTTGCGAAATCATAATCTATCCTTTATTTATCACTGTAATTTTACTCATACAACTACATCGACAAATATCAAAATAAATCAACCCTTTTCGCTTAAATAATCATACAACATTTGAGAAAAACCAAAACTACCGGCACTTGCTTTTGCAAGTTCATCTCTATACATAGATTTATATATTTTATCACCTGGATCATTTTGTTCTGAAAAAAGATTTTTCTCATCTTTCATAGCATTATCCATCATCATTTTAAGGATTACAGATTCAAAAGCATCTGTTTGCTCTCTAAGTGCCTTATCTTCAACATTTGCATCTATCTTTGGCACACTATATTGGCTTGAAAGAGCATTTGCCTGAATTCCCAATGCACCACTTCCATACATATTCATCATATAACCTTTAATTCTGCAGAGATACTACCTGCACTTTTCATAGCTTCTAAAATTGAGATAATATCTTTTGGTGTAGCACCTAACTTTTGCAAAGAACGAACCAAGTTTGCAACCGTTGTTGTACCCTTACTCGTATATATCTCATTTTCATTTAAACCTATCACCAAATCCTTATCAACCACCATAGAACCATCAGGTTGAGCAGCAGTTTTTTGCTCTTTTATCTTGATAGTCATATCACCATGTGTTAAGATTATAGGTTTAATTTCTATATCAACACCAGCGATAATAGTTCCCGTTCTCTCATTGATAATGATTTTACTTTTTGGTTGATAATCCATCTCTATATCTTGTACCTCAGCTAAAAACTCTACCATTGATTTGTTTTTAGGTTTTTTTAGCTTAATAGATCTTGGATCCATAGCTACTGCAACCTGAGTGTTATAAAGAGCATTTATAGCTTTTTGTATAGCAACAGAGTTTTGAAAATTTGACTCTTTAAGTGATAATGTCGCATACTTCTGATGATAAAGATCTATATTTATCTCCCTCTCAACAACGGCACCATCAAATACAATTCCAACTGTTGGGTGAGATAAAGTACCTGCTCCTTTATCGTTTTTACCACCTATACTCACAGCTCCTTGAGCTAGTGCATATATCTTGCCATCCACCCCTTTGAGTGGAGTCATAAGAAGTGTTCCACCTTCCAAAGATTTTGCATCACCAATAGAAGATACTGTAATATCAAACTTATCACCCTGTCTTGCAAACGGCTTTAAACTTGCAGTTACAACAACTGCTGCAACATTTTTAGATTTTATATCTACTGGCTTCATATTTATATTCATAGATTTAAGCATATTTGCGATAGATTGAAGAGTAAATTTAGAGGTAGTTCCATCACCAGTTTTTTTAAGACCAACAACTAAAGAATAACCAATAATCTGATTGTCACGAACACCCACAATACTTGCAACATCACTAATCTTAGTAGCATATGTAACACTGCAAATAAGTAAAAATAAAATAATCTTTTTCATTGCCAATCCTTCAAGTTAAGTAAAAATTAGCAATAATTATTCCACTTTACTCACTCTTTAAGTATGTTAGCGTTGTATTTCCAAATTTTTTAGATTTTTTTACTTTAAATTGACCTATTGTAGTTGGTATTTTAAGAGTAGTCATATGTTCTATAATGATGAGTTTAGCATTTTCTTTTGGTAAAGAAGCTATGAGTTGAATCATTTTTTCATATATATCTTCCATCCCCTCTCTTATACTAAAAGGTGGATCTATATAAATATAGGCATCTGTGTTTTTTCTCTTTAAAGTTTTTACAACAGCATCTATATTGGCAAAACTGTCCCCTGCAAAAATCTCACATGCCAAAGGGTTCATTTGTGCTATGTTTTTTTTAAGCACAGACAAAGCATCTTTATCTTTTTCCATAAATATTATCTCTTTTGCTCCACGACTAAGTGCTTCAAGACCAATGGAACCACTGCCTGAAAAAACCTCAACAAAAGTTGCATCTATAATTTCAAACTGAATGGTGTTAAAAAATGATTCTAAAACTATACTTTTGGAACTTCTTGTTGTTAATTTTGAGGGAAGAAGAAGTGTTTTACCTTTGTACTTTCCAGATATTATTTTTTTTGTCAATGGTTTATTTTTCATAAAAGGCTCTTATACTTTTTAAAATATTTTGCTGATACTCTTTTGTTAAGTATTCTATCCGTTTTTCTAAAATATCAAAATTCATATGTTCTTCTTCTATTTTAGGTTCAGAGGCTATTAAACCTTTAACTACCGAACTTTTATATCTATTTTCCAAAGCTAAAATAAGTTGTGATTTTGAAAATGGCTTAATTAAATCTGCATTGTTATCACAAGATATATAAAAACACCTACTATCATTTAAACACGCTTCATCTCTAACAACTATATCACACTGTTTAAGTGTAGTTAGATACTTAGATAAAAAAAGTTCCAAAGATTTTTGCAACAATGGTGATTTACACTCAACTGCTATTTTCATCAACACCCCTCCAAATAATAAACGATACTATACCTTAAATCTTCATCCAAATCCATAACATTTAACAAAAGCCACTCAAGATAACCTCTATCATTCATCGCTATCTCTTCTATATATCTCTCTTTGTATTTACCAAAGTTTATCTTCTCAAGAAGTACATTTTTAAAACTAAGTTCATACATCTCATCCATAGTTGTAGTTTCCATGAGATAATCATAAAGTAGCTTAACCACCAATGCATCAGATAAAGCATTATGAGCAATGATATTTGAGGTTATCCCACATGCCAAACTCTGCTGAAGCTCTTTTTTATAAAGTTTTAACTCATACCTTAAAAATTGCAACGAAAAGAACTCACATTCTGGGATAAGATGCTTGGTAACCCTAAGAGTGTCTATCATCTTACCCCTCCATCTAACCCCACATGCCATAAGCTTTTGCAAATCAAAGTTTATATTGTGAGCAACAAGTGTTACATCTTCATTATTGTGAAGTTGCAAAAATTTATAACTATCACTCTCTTTAAAGGTTGGTTTGTCTTTTATCATCTCATTTGTTATATGATGGATACTTGAAGCTTTTGGTGGGATTTTTTTACCCTCATTTACTAAATCATATTTTATCTCTACTTTATCATTTTCTAAAACAATCAAACCTATGGAGATGATTTTATCTTCTAACTCCAGCCCTGTTGTTTCCAAATCTAAAAATATTACCATTTTATAATCTTTATCTTTTTACATCTCGTACCCAAAAGGATAAAAGAGAGATACCCAGCCACTAAAATAAAACCAAACAACCAATAGATATTAAACCATTCAAACAAACTCACATAAGTTGTAAATATACGCACAAAAACCAAAGCCAAAACAACCATACTTCCAACTAACCAAACCAAAAGCATAAACCATTTTCTCCAAACTCTAACTAAATCACCATACCCCACAACCTCAATAAACTCGTCACTATCTCCACATGCCATGAGTTTTAGTTCATAATTGGCATGTGGGATATTAAAAATAAATTTTAAACTTCTAAACAAAGCTATAAGGAGTGTAAAACTCCAAGATATAGCAAACCAAAATTTAAACACACTAAACAAAGCCACATAAATCTTACCATTTAGACTTGGCATACCTTGACTTATGTATATAAAAAGTGTAATCAAAAAAGAAAGCCCACATGCCAACACTACACTGCAAACACTCAATCTTACAGCCCATTTTAGCCATAAAAGAAAATAAAATTTACTCATTTATTAAAAGATTCCAACATTGCATAATAGTGCTGAAGTGTCATAAAACTTTTTTCAAACCTATATCTTATGATAAATTCTACAATTTTATTTTTCAACTCTTCATCAACATTTTCAACTCTACCAAAATAACCCAAGGATATATTTTTACTTTTCACAACAGCATCTTTATCATAACCTATCGCTAAAATCTGCAAATATTTGCCCTCTTTTATCTCCCCTAAATTTTCACTCAAAAGCGATGCTCCTGAAAGGTTTATCGCTTTAAATTCAAAAATATCTGAAAAACAACCAACTTTTTCACCTACACCTATCTCTTCATATAATCTTTCTAAAATTTCAAGATTATCCTTTCGTGCAACCTCATAACTTGAAATTTTAGTTGTTAGTTTTTTTAGTCTATCAAGAGCTGAACTCATCTTCTTTTTCCTTTGTAACAGTATATCAAAAAAAGTTTTTTTTTATATTTATTAAGATACAATATAGTAGATTATAGAAGGATTGTATCAGAATCATGAAATATATTTTAACCTGCTTAATACTGGTTAGCCTGTCGTTGTGTGCAGAAGACTTAGAAATGGATTTTCTAAAAAGCTTAGATGAAGTAAGTGAAATTGCTACAAAAACAAAACTAAACATAGATGACACACCCTCTTTTATTACAGTTTTAAGAGCCGAAGAGTTAAAACAAATCGGGGTTAAAAATGTTTTTGAAGCTCTTGGTTTAGTTCCTGGTGTTCAGCTAAAAAAAGAACTCTCTGGTGTTAGTGTTGTTGTTTTTCGAGGTGTAACACAAAAAGGTGAAGTTAAATTAATGGTTGATGGAGTCACTATCAACAACTCTTATCGGGCTTCTATCTACTACTATCTTGATTTTCCGATAGAACTAATAGAGAGAATAGAAGTTATAAGGGGAGCTGGTTCTGTACTATATGGCTCAAATGCCATTAGTGGTGTTATAAACATCATAACCAAAAGCTCACAAGAAACTACAAAAAACAGTGTTTTTATAAGCAAAGGCACATATCAAGACAACAAAATTGGGACAATTTTCTCCACAAACTTTGATGATGTTAAAGTTTCTATAGATTCTTACACGCAAAGAGATCAAAAAGAGATAAAAGTAGAACCAAATCCAAGTGGGAGAAGTGGTGATAGTGATAGACATCTGGATGATTATGGTGTTGGGATAAATATCAGTAGCAAGCATCTATCTTTTAACACAAGAATCAAAAAATCAAATCAAGGAAATGCCTATGGTTTTTTAGGTGTGCTTGATGAACAAGAAAATAAATTTTATAATGAGAACAGAACTATTTTTAGTGAGCTTTCATATAAAAACACTCTAAATCCAAAAAATGATATTAAAGTTTCCATAGGGTACACAAATTACAAACAAAAAGCACAAGTAGCTCATCCTATTGGAGCAGTTATTTTATCTGACTATGAAGAAAAAAACTATTTTAGCGAACTAAACATCTTATCTAAATCCATAGAAAATAACCGACTACTTATTGGTGCAAGAGTTGAAATATCTGACGAACTTAAAAACAGTTGGGATGTAAACGGTGTTGCTAAAGCTAACCCTATTGTCGATTCTGGTTTTTATAGAACAATATATTCTATATATTTAAATGATGAATATTCTGTAAATAAAGATATAGATATATCCACTGGTCTAAGATATGACTACTATTCAGATTTTAAAGATTCATTCTCACCAAACTTAGGACTTGTATATAAAATCAATAATAAACTAAGAGTAAAAGCACTTTATTCTCACTCTTTTAGAGCGCCATCTTGGGTTGAATTAACATCAGATAAAAATTTAGGTGCTGAAAAATCAGATAGTTTAGAAACAGGTATCGTTTTCAAACAATCTCCATATAATATTCTACGACTAAATTTTTATACAACCAAGATAGACGATATGATAACAAAAGACCCTGTCACTGGAAAATATGTGCAAGAAACTAAAAATACTTTCTATGGTACAGAATTGGACTACACATATATACCAACTAACAATACAGAAGTTGATTTTATAGCTAGTTACACAGAGTCAAAAGACAATGACAACAACGCACTACCTAATGTTGCAAACATATTGGCTTCAACTAAATTAACTTATAAATTAAATTCAGGCTTTGTATTTGGAACGCTCCTTAAATATGTATCTGGTTCAAAAAGATTTGATAACGATACAAGAGAATCAATGTCGGATAGTTTAATATTAAATCAAACCATCTCATATAATTATAAAGATTTTTGTGCATCTATGGTACTTAACGATTTATTTGATGCAAACACATATTATAGTACTACTCCAAATGCCTACAATAAGGACTTTGATGATGGTGGGAGAACTATGATGATAAATTTATCATTGGAATTTTAATATGAAATATCTTTTACTTATATTTTTATTGGTAGAGTCTTTATTTTCACTATCTATAAACGAGTCTCTTTTAAAAATACATGCTGTACTTGTACCGAAAATATATCTGATGGATTATGATTTTAAAGAAAAATTAAAAGACAACTCTATAACGATTGCTATACTTTACAACTCAAATAGCTACAGAAGTGCTGTGTTATTAAAAAATGAGATAACACTTAAATATCATAATAAAATAAAAAGCTATAAAATAAAAACTATTTTATTGCCATACAACAAAGTTAACAACTCTTACGCCAATCTATACTACCTTTTACCAACAAATATCAAAAACATAAAAAAAGTTATAAAACAGGCACAAAAAGTCAAAGCTTTAACATTTTCTTATTCAAAAGATGATTTAAAAAGTGGTATCATGCTTTCACTAGAAGTTGGTAAAAAAGTAAAACCAATCATAAATCTACATGCAGTAAGATCAAGCGACATAACATTTCGACCAATCCTCTTAAAAATTTCAAATATCTATACAACAAATTATGATAATCTACTAAAGATTAACAACACCTATTATTCTTATATAATTTACAAAGAAAACAAATCATGAAAACATTTTTTAACTCTTTGCTTTCAAAAACACTTTTTATACTTTTCCTCTCTTCATCCATATTTATTGGTATGGTTTTTTTTAGTGCAAACTACTTTTTTTCAAATGGTTACATCTCAATGATAAAAGAGGATATAGCTTCTGTTCAAGCAAATATAAATCCTATGATTGCACTAAATCTAAGTTATGGATTTGACAACTCTATTGACGATATAGCACAGACACAACTAAAAAATAAAAAGATTTTAGTTTTAAAAATAGATTCAAAACTACTTAAAAAAACAAAGTTTTTTTCAAATACAAACAAAACTATCAAAGAACTTAAAAAAGAAAAAAACTATTTTTCCACAACTGATTTAATAGACCCAGCCACTTCAAAAAAAATAGGTACAATAACCTTAATCTATTCAAATAAATCCTATAAAACATTTATGAATAATTTTTATAAATACTTATTTATAGGTGGAATTATTTTTATATTATCACTGTTTATTGTTGGCTCGTTGCTATACAATACTTTAAAAAATTTAACTTCACTTGCATCCTCATTTGAAAAATTTAACCCAAGAAATCCACAAATAATAGATATAGATATAAAATCAAATGATGAAGTGGGAATTATCACAAAATCTGCAAATATTTTACTAAACAATCTCTCCAAATACTTAAAAAGCATACAAAAACTAAATGAAACTGTCTTGGAAAAAGAAGCACACCTTAAACAAGCTCAAAGGATTGCAAATATCGGCAGTTGGGAATATGATGTTGTAAATGACAAGTTACAACTAAGTGATGAAATCTACAGAATTTTAAAAACAAACCTCAAAATCAAGATTAATTGGGATGATTTTCTATCTTTAATTATAAAAAGAGATTATAACAATATACTACAAAGCATAAATAAAGCTGTTCAAAATGGTTCCACATTTGATCTAACATACACTATAAAAACAACTAATGGTTCGCTAATAGATATAAGGACAAGGGGTAAAGTTCGCAAAAAACAAAATAACTCTATTAAAATTATAGCTGTAAGTATGGATATAACTCAAGAAAATAAAAATAAACAAACCATAGAAAAACTGGCTTTTTATGACCCTTTAACCTCACTTCCAAATAGAACACTACTCAAAAACAGAATACACAAAGCACTACAAAATGCAAAACGAGAAAAAACAAAACTTGCCTTAATGTTTTTAGACTTAGACCACTTTAAACTTATAAATGACACTTTAGGACATGATACTGGAGATAAACTTCTCATATATATTGCAGGTTTACTAAAAAACCAACTAAGAGAATCAGATACTGCATCCCGCATAGGTGGAGATGAATTTGTTATTTTAGTACCAAAAGTTGATAGCTTAAATAGCATTCATAAAATCGCAAATAAATGTTTAGAAGCACTTCGTGGACAGCATACCATTGATGAACATAAATTATATCTCACTACAAGTATAGGTATTGCAACATATCCTGACAATGGTAAAGATTTAGACACACTTATGACAAATGCAGACACAGCAATGTATGATGCAAAAAACAATGGCAGAAACAACTATAAATTTTTCTCAAAAAACATGACTAATTTTATCTCTCAACACCTAGAAACAGAACAAGATTTAAGACTAGCCATAAAAAATAAAAAAGAATTAGAAATATATTATCAACCAAAAATAGATACTTTTAACAATACTATCTCTGGAGCTGAAGCACTTATACGATGGAATCACCCAACAAAAGGATTAATTTTTCCTGATGAATTTATACATATTGCTGAGAGTACTGGTCTTATCATAGAGATAGGTAATTGGATTATAGAAAAGTGTATGTTAGATATTTCAACTTGGAACAAAAACGGTATATCTGGTGTAAAAATAGCTATTAACTTATCTGCAAAACAGTTTCAAAATGACAACTTAATAAACCATATCTCATCAATGATTAAAAAATATAATATAGATCCAAAAGAGTTAGAATTTGAAATCACAGAAACACTCTCAATGGCAAACATAGATGCAACACTTACAATACTTTCTGAGTTGAAAAAAATAGGCGTTTCAATCGCCATAGATGATTTTGGAACAGGTTACTCATCACTATCCTATCTTAAAAAATTTCCAATTAATACACTTAAAGTAGACAAATCATTTGTGATGGAAATGGTGGATGATGATGAAGACAGTGTTATTGTTAAAACAATCATATCAATGGCACATTCACTTGGATTTCAAACAGTTGCAGAAGGTGTTGAGACAAAAGAACATGTAGAAGCACTAAAAGAGTTAAAGTGTGACCAACTACAAGGTTATTTTTATTCCAAAGCTATACAAAAGAATGAATTTGTAAAATATATCAGAAGCAATATTGCAGATAATTAGATATAATTGCGAACAATAAATTTTTAAAAGAGAACTATGGATTATTTACAGATAAAAGGGGTAGATTCCATCAATGGAACTATCAAAATTTCAGGTGCCAAGAATGCTTCTTTACCACTTATAGCTATGACTATATTGGCTAAAAACAGTGTTCATATAAAAAATCTACCTGCTGTGGCAGATATAAAAACACTTTTAAAACTTTTATCAAATCTGGGTGCTACATGCGACTTCCATGATGATAAAGTTATAGTAAATACATCCACTCTCAATCAAACAAAAGCAACTTATGACATTGTCAAAACTATGAGAGCTTCCATATTGGTATTAGGACCTATTTTAACTAGATTTGGGCATTGTGAGGTTTCACTTCCTGGTGGATGTGCTATTGGACAAAGACCAATCGATTTACACCTAAAAGCACTAGAACAGATGGGAGCCGAGATTACAATCCAAGCTGGTTATGTAGAAGCAAAAGCACCAAATGGTCTAAAAGGTTGTGAAATTATTTTTGATAAAATCACAGTTACAGGAACAGCCAATATTGTTATGGCAGCAGCTTTGGCACATGGAAAAACGACCATCATAAATGCAGCGAGAGAACCTGAAGTTGTTCAACTTTGTGAAGTCTTAAATAACAGTGGTATAAACATAGATGGAACTGGTACCGCAGTTTTGACCATAGAAGGAAGAGCTGGAAAACTCATGGATATAAATGAATTTTCAGTAATACCAGATAGGATAGAGGCTGGAACTTACCTTTGTGCAGGTGCTATTACAAAATCAGAAATCACACTTACAAATGTAAATACTCATCATCTTGGTGCAGTCATAGCAAAACTTGAAGAGATGGGAAGTAGTTTTAGTTCAACACAAGATACCATCACTATCCATCCATCCAAAATTATAAAACCTGTAAGAGTTATAACTCAGGAATATCCTGCATTCCCTACAGATATGCAAGCACAATTTATGGCTTTAGCAACCCAAGCAGAGGGAACTTCAATCATAGAAGAAAGACTATTTGAAAATCGCTTCATGCATGTAAGTGAACTCCAAAGAATGGGTGCAGATATATCTTTAAATGGTAATGTAGCTACAGTAAATGGAAGAAATAAACTCAGTGGCGCTGATGTTATGGCAACTGACTTACGAGCCTCTAGTGCGCTTGTGTTAGCTGCACTTGTGGCAGATGGAATAACAAATATACACCGTATCTACCACCTAGACAGAGGCTATGACTCACTAGAGAAAAAACTAAAAAATGTCGGAACAGATATACAACGACTTAATGAATAACTACTCTTCAAAAATAATCATCTCATAAACACTTTTTTTAGTTACAAGTGCTTTATCTGGTGATACCGAGTGAGTATTTTCAACTTTTGAAAGTTCATGTCTTAACTCTGCTACCTCAGACTCCATCGCATCAACATTATCTTTAAGTCTTAAAATTATATCAACACCTGCTAAATTTACACCAAGTTCCCTAGTTAGCCTTAAAATCATCTTTATCTTATCTATGTCTCTTTGAGAATAAAGACGAATCCTTCCATTTGAGCGAGATGGACAGATAAGATTTTCCCTTTCGTATTGACGCAAAGTTTGTGGATGTATATCTAAAATCTTTGCGACTATACTTATGAGATAAACTGGTTCATCATATTGGTGAATCATCTCCTACTCCTTTTAGTTTTTTGGAAGTTTTTCTTTCATTAACTCTACTAAATCATCATCTAAATCATCAACGGTTGGTAAAACAATATTTGCCTTTAGATACAAGTCACCACGAGTTTTTGTTTTTCTGTTCATTGCACCCATCCCTTTAACACGAAATCTTTGTCCATTTTTTGTGTTTTTTGGAACTTTTAGTTTTATCTCTTTTTCAAGTGTATCTATAGCGATTTTATCACCAAATAATGCTGCATAAAGTGGAACATCAAAACTTTTAACAAGGTCATCACCCTCTCTAACATAATCAGGATTTGAAGCAACTATAATTTTTAAAAATAAATCACCTGCCACGCCACCTTGAGCATGACCTTTACCTTTTACCCTCATTTTTTCACCAGTTTTCACACCTGCTGGTATCTTAATGTCAAATCTTTCACCATTTACACTAACAGAGTGAGAACCACCAAGAATAGAAACGCTAAAAGGTATAGTTACACTGGTTTCAATATCGAGATTTGGTTGCTGTCTTTGTTGTCCACCAAAACCTGATGCACCACCAAAGCCACTAAACCCACTAGATGAACCTCCAAAACCACTAAAACCTCCAGCACCACCACCAGAAAACATCTGACGAAGAATTTCATCCAAATCAGCTGAGCCACCTTGTGAACGGGAGAAATCATGAAAGTTTTGACCACCGAACATATTGTCTCCGTGCATATCATACTGAGCTTTTTTCTCTTTATCACTTAAAACTTCATAAGCAGCATTTATCTCTTTAAATTTTTCCTCTGCTGAAGCTTCTTTGTTTACATCTGGATGGTATTGTCTTGCTAGTTTTCTATACGCTTTTTTGATTTCAGATTCACTAGCACTATCTGATAAACCTAGCGTTTCATATAACGATTTAGCCATAATAATTTCCTTAAAATAATTGTTAATTTTTTATTAGTGGAATTATATCATAAGAGTTGAGTGTATGTCAATCAAGTTTGAAGATTTCCACATGCCATAAAAGTTTAAGGGCATGTGGATAGATATTTTAATGCAAAAAATGGCGAACTTCTGAGAAATATAAGCTCATACCAAACTCATTAGCAGCTTGGATAATCTCTTCATCTCTGATACTTCCACCAGGCTCAATAACATTTTTCACACCAGCTTCAGCAGCTGCATCTATGCTATCACGAAACGGAAAAAATGCTTCACTTGCCAAAGCACAGCCACTAACATCAAGTCCCATATCTTTTGCTTTTTTCAAAGCACATTGAGCAGCATCAACTCTTGAAGTCATACCCATACCAACAGCTACCATTGCAGAGTTTTTAACATAAACTACACAGTTTGATTTTGTAAGTGAAGCCACTTTGTAAGCAATTTCCAAATCTTTTAACTCAGCTTCAGTTGCAGAGTTTTTAGACATAAGCTTAGCATTTTTTACCTCATCAGCGCCAACTTTATCGGCATCTTGAAAAACAAATCCACCATTTATATGTTTAAAATCTTTTTTATCATTTGCTAAAATAAGTTTATCACTTCCCATCTCAAAAAGTTTTATCCTTTTTTTAGATGCAAAAACCTCTTGAGCTTCAGGTGTGATACGACCAGCAATTATAACTTCTAAAAAAATCTCATTCATCTTGAGTGCCAACTCTTTATCAACAACACCATTCACACTAACAACACCACCAAATGCTGAGACTGGGTCACATTTAAGTGCTTGGATGTAAGCTTCAAGCAAAGTATCTTTTATAGCAAATCCACAAGGATTTCCGTGTTTAGTGATACAAACAGCATTATCATCACCAAAAGCTGAAGCGATTTTAACTGCACCACTAAGGTCATTAAGGTTGTTAAAACTCGCTTCCCCTTTTAGCGTTTTAAAATTGTTTGAATAATGTTTATCAAACTCATACAAAGCACCTTTTTGATGTGGATTTTCACCATATCTTGTAGCCATAACTTTGTTACCAACTACAAACTGTTTCTCACCAAAACCATCGTTAAATCGCTCATTCATGTAGTTTGCTATCATACTATCATATGCTGCAGTATGCTCATAAGCTTTTATCATAAAACCACGGCGAAACTCTTTTGTGTTTTTCTCATTTTCTATCGCATCAATCACACTATCGTAATCACTTACATCTGTAACAATTAAAACAGCATCAAAGTTTTTAGCAGCTGAACGAACCATAGCAGGTCCACCAATATCAATATTTTCTATAATCTCATCAAAATCATCAGTTTTTTCTATAGTCTCTTTAAAAGGGTAAAGATTTACACAAACCAAGTCAATCGCTTCAACACCCAACTCTTTTGCTTGATCTAGGTGACTTTGCTTATCTCTACGATGAAGTATTCCACCATGTACAAACGGATTTAGCGTTTTAACACGACCTTCAAAACACTCAGGAAACTTTGTAACTTCATCTATCTCTATAGCTTTTATACCAGCATCCACTAACTTTTTATAAGTTCCACCAGTTGAGATAATCTCATATCCGTTTTTTACCAAAGAGTTACAAAACTCAACTACGCCACTTTTATCACTTACACTTACTAATGCTCTTTTCATCTATAAATCTCTCTCTATTACTCTTTTAAATGTATTAAAATAATTATCTTTTAACTCTTCTAAACTCATCACGACATCATTGACTTTAATGCTCTCTCCACCAACTGTTCCGATTTTCTCACATGCCATACTCTCATCCAACATTGCTTCAAAAGCTTCGCAATGTTCTGGTTTTACTTCGATAATTGCACGACTCATAGACTCTGCAAATATATCTCTCTCATCACTTACACTCATCTCAATATCACAGCCCAAACCACTTGTAGCAGACATTTTAGCTAAGGCAATAGCTACACCACCACTACTTGCATCTTTTGCACACTCAAGCAGATGTTTTTTGTTTGCTTCTATAACCAGTTCCCAAAGTGCAAGTTCATTATCATAGTTTATCTCAGGAAGTTCCCCTGCTACTGTATGGCAAATCTCTTTCATATAAAGACTTCCACCAAATTCACTTTTACTCTCACCAACTAGGTAAAGTGAATTTCCCTCACCTTGAAAACTTGACATCAGTACATTATTTTGGTCATCATTTACACCAACAGTTGCAATAGATGGAGTTGGAAAAACACTCACTCCGTTTGTTTCATTGTAAAGTGAAACATTCCCACCAATTACAGGAGTGCTGAGTGCAGCACATGCCTCTTTTATACCCTCACAAGCTTGTCCAAACTGCCACATAACTTCTGGATTTTCAGGGTTTCCAAAATTTAAACAATCTGTAATAGCCAAAGGTCTAGCACCACTCATAGCGACATTTCTTCCAGCTTCTATCGTTGCAGCAGCTCCACCACCTTTTGGGTCTATATAACAAAAACGAACATTACAATCAGCACTCATCGCCAAAGCTTTGCCATTTTCTTTTACTCTTACCACTGAAGCATCAAGCATCCCACCATTTTTTATAGTGTTTGTTTGCACCATTGAATCATACTGAGTATATACCCAAGATTTATCTACAACTTCCATAGATTTTGTAAGTGTCTCAAAAGCTTCTTGATTTGAAACTTTGTCAAAGTCATCAATAGTTACAGATTTAAGTGCATCTAAATAACTTGGCTTACTCATTGGACGATTAAGTTCTGGTGCTTCTTCACTAACTGGATCAACTGGCACTTCAGCACATCTCTCACCATGCCAAAAAAGTTCCATATTTCCAGTGTCTGTAACCTCACCAACAACAGCAGCATCTAAATCCCATTTTTCAAAAATATCAATTATCGCCTGTTCACTACCTTTTTTAGCACAAAGAAGCATACGCTCTTGGCTTTCACTAAGCATAAAATCATACGGAGTCATATTTTCTTCACGAGCTGGTACTTTGTCTAGGTGCATTATCATCCCACTACCACTTCTTCCAGCCATCTCAAATGCTGATGATGTAAGCCCAGCAGCACCCATATCTTGAATACCGATTACATAATCAGTTTTAAAAAGCTCTAAACAAGCTTCAAGTAAAAGTTTCTCAGTAAAAGGGTCACCAACCTGAACAGTTGGACGAAGAGATTTTGACTCCTCCGTAAAACTGTCACTACTCATAACAGCCCCACCAAGTCCATCACGACCTGTCTTTGCCCCAACATACATTACAGGATTACCAGTACCCTCAGCTTTTCCATAAAATATCTCATCACTTTTTGCTAAACCAAGAGTAAAAGCATTTACCAATATGTTACCATTATAACACTCATCAAAACTTGTCTCACCACCAATGGTAGGTACTCCCATACAGTTACCATAGCCACCTATCCCCTCAGTTACACCACGAACTAAGTATCTTTGATGAGAAGAAATTTTATCATCATTTGTAACATTACCAAAACGAAGAGCATTTAAATTTGCAATAGGTCTAGCACCCATAGTAAATACATCTCTCATAATTCCACCAACACCAGTAGCGGCACCCTGATAAGGTTCTATAAAACTTGGATGATTATGTGACTCCATCTTAAATACAGCAGCATATCCGTCTCCAATATCTATAACTCCAGCATTTTCACCTGGACCTTGAATAACCCATGGTGCTGAAGTCGGAAAACCTTTTAAATGCACTTTTGATGATTTGTAAGAACAATGTTCACTCCACATAGCTGAGAAAATCCCAAGCTCTACAAGATTTGGTTCACGACCTAAAATCTGCTTAATATGTGTATAATCTTCTTGAGATAACTTATGGTTTGCTAGTTGCATATCTATATCTGGTAATTGTTGGCTCACAATGGAATCCTAAAAATTGGTTTTTAAGTGGAGATTATATCTAAAAGGTGGTAAAAAAAGTTTTAATGGAACGAAAAATCTTTTTTTGTTCGTATATTTTTTTTAAGTGAAAATATATTTTTATAATAAATCTTTTCTATCTCATACTCTTTTTTGGCATGTGGAAGTTTTAAAACAAAATCTTCCCCTTCACATTTTCCAAGCATCGCACATGCCAATGGTGAATGTATAGAGATAAGCCCATTTTCTGGTTCTGCTTCTAAAACACCACAAATAGTATAAAACTCTTCCTCATCAGTATCAATATTTAAAAGTTTTACACTGCTTCCAAATCTTACTTTGGCATGTGGGTTTAAAGATGGGTCTATAATTTGTGATTTTTGAATCATAGAATTTAGATAAAAAAGTCTTTTATCTATAAAACGAAGTTTCTCTTTTGCAGCGTGATAGTCAGCATTTTCGCTCCTATCACCCTGTGCGGCTGCTACTAATTTTTCCTCTGCAGTTTTTGGTTTTTCAACCTCTACCAAAAATTTAAACTCTTCAACTAAAAGGTCATACCCCTCTATGCTCATCGGCTCTTTCAAAGATAATTACTTATCAAAGCCAACAATATAATATGTCTCTTTATTGTCTAATTTATTTACTTTTACTTTAAATTTATCACTAAAATGTTTTATCTTAGCATGTGCTTCCTCTGCTAACTCTGCTGAAGTTGCTTCAACTTTTATCTTAAAATAATCGTTCGTATTTGACATAGCTACAAAAGAACCATCAACTTTTAAAGCATCATGTAAATCCATAATGTGTTTTCTTATCTTCTCATACCCAGAGGTATTACTTTCAATTCTTTCTAGCTGACTTAGTAAAGCATCGTTTGGTGCATAACCTAGTTGCGTTAGCATCGCGTCTCTTTGCATCTTTTTTTACCTTTTTTAAATTTATCAAAAATAATAACAGTTTTTTGTAAATATTCAGAAATATTTTTATTTGTATTGACTATAATTATAGAAATTACACAAAAATAACCATAAAGAGAGAAAACATGACTGAAGAAATGTTAAAACAAATCAAACAACTTCCACCACTTCCAGAATCTGCAATGCAGATAGAGGCAGTTTATCAAGATCCAGATAGTAGCTTTAATGATATGGTTAAGATACTTGAAAAAGATCCTCTTTTAACAGCAGATATTTTAAAAGCTGCCAACTCTCCACTGTACGGTTTTTCTCGTGAAATAAATGCAATAAGCCAAGCAGTTGGTTTATTTGGCATGGGTACAGTAAGAGGTTTTGCACTAGCTAGTATTGTTAAAAAAAGTTTTTCACTTGACTTGTCACCTTATGGAATTAACAACGATATGTTCTCAGCACTTTCTAAAAAACAGCATGGACTTATAACTTCATGGTGTATGAGAAAAGAAAATAAACTCATGGGGATACTATCTCCTGCGGCATTTCTTGTTGAGATTGGTAAAGTTTTAATAGCTAAACAAATCATAAATGATGGAAAACAAGAATTATTTCGTGATGCACTACTAAATCTAGGGGATGTTGAAGCAGCTGAAAGAGAAGTAGTTGGCGTTGATACTCCTGAAGTAAGTGCGACTGTTTTTGCTCATTGGAGATTTGAGAAAGGGCTTGTTGATGTTATAAGAAACTGTACAAATCCTGATCAAGCAGAAGATGATGACAAAAGAGCAGCACAAATTTTACATGTTGTTCGTGTTTGTGTTCCTATAAACGGAGTAGTTACAGATGATAGTATTGCCAAAGCCAAAGCACTTATAGAAAAATATGAGCTAAACCTTGAGAGCTTTGAAACAGCTATAGAAAATTTAAAATAGTATAAAAATTGAAATCTCTACTTATAAGGCTCACTCTTGGTTTGAGTGAGCAGGATATTAAAGATGATGAAAAGTCTTTTGTTGAAAACTTCTTAGCCAAAAAATATCTAACATACAAAAACAACATATATAAATTTAACTCAAAATATCGTGCTGGAACTCTAGGTCTTGTTCAAAATGGCACTGCATACCTAAATGTTATAGGTGAACTTATGAGAGATTTATTTATAGGTGAAGGTGATTTACATAATGCAAAAGAGGGTGATTTGGTTATTGCCCAAAGGATTTTAGGCAAACGGGGAACTCCAAGTGCAAAAATAGTTGAAGTTGTAGGTCGTGCTATTAGTTACAGCATAGGCTACATCATAAAAAAAGATTCTCTTAACTCTTTGGTTGATTTAAAAACTGAGTTTCCCGTTGGAGTGGAACTAACAAGAGAGGAGTTAGATAAGTATCAGGTGGGTGATGTTTTTAAAATAAATAATCAAACCAACACTATCATGGAAAAGCTTGGCAATATTGATGACCCACTTGTTGATGAAAAAATTGTTTTGGCACAGTTTAACAAACATGATGAATTTGATGAAGAAGTTTTAAAAATAGCATCATCATTTAAAGAAGTAGATGCTTCAAAATACCCCAACAGGAAAGATTTAAGAGATTTAGCTTTTTGTACCATCGACCCAGTAACTGCAAAAGATTTTGATGATGCGATTTACTGGGATGATGAAAATACAACTCTTTATGTAGCAATAGCAGATGTGAGTGAATATGTAAAACCCTTTGGTGCTTTGGATAATGAAGCCATGTATAGAAGTTTTTCCATCTACCTGCCACACCGCTCCATCCCTATGCTTCCAAGACAACTAAGTGAAACTTTATGCTCACTCCAACCACACAAAAACAGACTTAGTTATGTTTTTGAGATAAAACTTGATTTAGACACCCTAGAAGTTAGTAAGTCTAAAGTTTACGAGGCAATTATCCATTCAGATAGAAGATTTAATTATGAAGAGATTGATGATTTCTTTGAAGATAGATTAACAGCCAAAAATGATGAAGAAAAAGAGATTTTTAAATATCTGAAAAAATTAAAAGTTATAACAGATAAACTCAAAGAGAAAAGATTAAAGGTTGGTTATGATTTTCGCTCAACAGAGATAGAGATGACTTTAGATGAAAATTCCAACCTAGTTTCTACATCTCAAGCCAAAGAAACACCATCTCATTCACTTATAGAAGATTGTATGCTTTTAGCAAACAAAGAAGCAGCTTCACAGTTTGACAGAGGTATATTTAGAATTCATGAGCCACCAAGCCAAGCTAAACTTCAAGTACTTTACCAAGAATTAGCAGGGATTGGGATGTTCATAGATATAAAAAATTCTATCAAAGAAACCATCTCAAACATCCAAAAACAAGCCAAAGAGATGGGATTGGAAGCTGAAGTAGATACACTTATCATAAGAAGTCAAATGCAAGCGAGATATGCTCCACTAAATTCTGGACACTTCGGGCTTGGTTTTGAAGCATATACCCACTTTACTTCACCCATACGAAGATACTCTGATCTAATTGTTCACAGACTCCTAAAAGCCATAAACAGAGGCGATAAAGAGGAAGGTTCTTATGTCCTTAGAAACATAGAAGCACTAGCTATGACCATTAGTGAAAAAGAGAGAGAAGCAAGTACAATAGAGATGGATTTTATGGCTAGGAAGTTTGCAAGATGGGCAAATAAAAATATAAACAAAGAGTTTAAGGCTAGAATCACAGCAACCGAAACTGAAATAAAAGCAGAACTTCATGATGAGATTCAAGGTGCAAGACTTAATATCACTTCAACTGATGATATTGTCCTTTTTGAAGATGTTATTATCAGGATAGATAAAGTAGATATTCCAAGAGCTAAAATCTTTGCATCTGTCGTTAAAAAGGTAGATAACTAGTGTATAAAAATGAGTTTGACAACTATATAAAACAGGGTAAAATATCAAACTCCTTTGTATTTTTCGGAGAAAGTAATTTTCTCATAGATATGTACACAAAAATGATGTCAAATGTAGAAGATTCATCTGTCTTATCTTTTTATCATGATGAGTATGATTTTAGCTCAGCAAAAGCTCATCTCTCACAAGCCTCACTCTTTGGTGGAAGAAATATACTAATCATAAAGAGTGAAAAAAAAGTTCCTAAAAAAGAGTTGGATACACTTATAAGTTTTTGTGAAAAAAACAAAGAAAATATCTTCATCTATGCCTACTACGGAAGTGATTACAAAACATACAACAATAAAAAAACTTTTAGTGGTACAAAAACTATGAGTGTAAGATTTTTTCATCCAAAAGATTATGAATCTCAAAATATAATTGCAAATATCGCAAAAGAAAAACAGGTAAATATTGATAAATATTCTATCTCCCATCTTTTAAATATCCATAATGGAGATGTAGCCCTCGCAGCAAACGAGATAGATAAATTTAAAGTTTATGACAGAGAAATAACTACAAAAGATATAGAAAAGCTTGTTTTTGGACTTGCTGAGATAAACATAGATGATTTTATAACAAAACTTTTAAGTAAAAAAGATTTCAAAGATGACTTAGCAAATATGCTAGAACATGGCGAAGATGAGATAAGAATTCTAACAAGCATAACATCTTATTTAACCCAATTATATATGTTTAACATCTATATAAGGGTAAATGGCACACCAAATGCCATGGAAATACTAGGTTATCCAGCTCCAAAATTTGTAGTAGATAAAAAAGCTACTTTATCTATAAAATTTAAACCTATTGCCTACTATAAACTACACAAACTGCTACTAGAAAGTGAATTAAAAATGAAAAGCTCAAATGTAGATAAAGGTGCTATTTTACTTTCAACACTTATACGGTTGCAACAGTTAATCTAGTTGTCAAAAAAAACAAAGGGGTATAACGACGCAGAAATTGCGTCGTTATTTTAGTTTTTGTCTTGGTTTACGATTTTATTTGCGCTTATCCATGGCATCATATCGCGAAGTTTAACACCAGTTTTCTCTATTAAAGAAGCTCTTGCATTATTTCTTTCAGCATTCATACGAGGATAACCTGCTTGACCTTCTAAGATAAAGTCTTTTGCAAATCTACCATCTTGAATCTCTTTTAAAATCTCTTTCATAGCAGCTTTAGATTCATCATTGATAACTCGTTTACCACTTACATAATCACCATATTCAGCAGTATTAGAGATAGAATATCTCATATCAGCAATACCACCCTCAAACATTAAATCAACGATTAGTTTAAGTTCATGAAGACACTCAAAGTATGCCATCTCAGGAGCATAACCAGCTTCAGTCAATGTTTCAAAACCAGCTTGAACAAGAGAACTTACACCACCACAAAGAACAGCTTGTTCTCCAAAAAGGTCAGTTTCAGTTTCATCTTTAAAAGTTGTTTCAATGATTGCAGTACGACCACCACCAATAGCAGATGCATAAGAAAGAGCTAACTCTTTAGTATTTCCACTAGGGTTGTTACCAACAGCAATAAGATCAGGAATCCCACCACCACGAACAAACTCACTTCTTACAGTGTGACCTGGTGCTTTTGGAGCAATCATAGTAACATTAATGTTATCAGCAGGAATAATACTGTTATAGTGAATATTAAAACCATGACCAAAAGCAATAGTCGCACCATCTTTTAAGTTTGGAGCAATCTCATTTTTGTAAATCTCAGCTTGATTTTCATCTGGAAGAAGAATCATAACTACATCACTCTTAGCAGTAGCCTCTGCAACAGTTAAAACTTCAAAGTTTTTAGCTTCAGCTTTACCCCAAGATGATCCACCTTTACGGAGACCAACACACACTTCAACACCACTATCTCTTAGGTTTTCAGCGTGAGCGTGACCTTGAGAACCAAAACCAATCATAGCAACTTTTTTGCTTCTAATTAGATCTAAACTTGTATCTTTGTCATAATAAACATTTAATGCCATATATATTTCCTTGCATAAATATAGGCTTAATCGCCTAGAAAATTTAGTGGCATTATATCTAAGTTAAGCAAAAACTTTTATAATACCATTAAAACTTTAGGAAAACAATGAAAAAATTTAATCTTATTAACGAAATCATCATAGTTGCAAAATCAGATTTTGATGATGCCATAAACTCAAAAAAAACATTTGCTATAACCATTAATGGGAAAATTATATATGATAATTTCAACGAGCCATTGATTTACAAAGGTAAAGGAAAACCTGAAAAAAACTATCAAATAGTAGAAGATGAAGAGAGAATCCTTATAAAAGCTTTTTCAAATTGGCAAGAACTTATAGGCATAAACACACCAATAGCTTCATACGATGACACAACGGCAGACGGTGTTGGTGATTTTTCAGATAAAAACCTTGAAGAGATAGGTTGGCATGTGGCAGAATTTAATGTAAACTACAGAACTTTAGTCGAAGTACTAGAGGAAAAATGTGAGGGCATTATATTGTGTATAGAGCAAAAAGAACCTTATCAATTTAGTGGACTTGGTTTTTTAAGTGACAATGCACATGCCAAAGAAGTTTTATTTGATTTTTGTAAAAACAAGGCTAAAGAACTTATAGAAAACGACCCAGACTTTGCAAAAGAAAATCTTACTGATGATGAAGAGGAGGCAGCTGAGTTTTTTGGTGTTA